>ERZ808292.206-NODE-206-length-16786-cov-8.306736_pt1 | contig 16786 bp, 13 predicted proteins | sample MGYA00521275_ERZ808292 | MGnify/ENA primary metagenome ERZ808292 (study PRJEB31516, sample SAMN03275613) | gut metagenome | biome: mammalia-associated habitat; material: feces | host: Papio cynocephalus | place: Kenya | collected 2012-07-26 ... | reverse complement strand
GATTCGATTTATTCGAGTCCTTTTTTTTGTTATAATTTTTTTGGTGATGTCATAAATGTTATTAATTTCAGAATTGGGTAAATATATTACTATTTTCATTACATTAGAACTTGTATCACTTTTTCCTATTATTCTTTGGCAAATTGCTAAGAAAAATTTTGCTAAAAATGACATAAGATTAAAACGCATTACCACTTGGGCAATGCGCTCAATTTTTTGTGCCATCTTATGCACAATTTTATTTATAGTTTTACCTAATTTTCGTGTTAAATTGATTTTTTTAACAGCAATTTTAATAGTATTTAATGCTCTTTTATTTAAAACAAAATTACTTTAATAATACTTTTTTAGCAAAAGTTATATATTTATCGACAATATCAATAAATATTGTCTCGGCTTCTTCATATTTTTTGGCAATCATTTTTAGAATGAATAATTGCCATTTTTTAAATATCTCTAATAAGTTAACATTTGAACTTTCAATAACATCTTTGCCAAGTTCTTCAATGTTATCCATTAAATCATTAATATGACTATTGAATTTTGTAATACCAGATTTATCATTTATGGTTACTAAATCGACAAATGTTAGTAATTCATCTTCTAATTCCACTACAATGGCTCTAATATTGTAACTATTTGCTAATGGAATATGTTTATCAATACATTCAATAATACTATCAACACTTTTTCTTAAACTATCCATAATTGCAGGAACATAATCAGGTGTAAACATTTTTGCCAATATACTCTCTTTTACAGCAAAAACGTGATACATATAAGTAAGCAAGCATTGATTATCAACACACGCTGTTATTTTAGGTGGAATATCTCTACTTTCCATAATTGGAATATTTAGTGGTTGTCCACTGTGAATATGAGAATATCTTAGTATCGGATTAAGTCGGATTAGTTCTCCTTCGTCGATCTTAAGTTTATTAGAAATACTTTTAATTGTTTCATTTGGTTGTACAACATATAATTGCATTTTAGTAAAATTTTCCATATATACCTCCAGCAATAAAATGCTATGCGAAAATATGTTTTTTTATTCTATTTTATTTTTAAACAAATAATGTATAATATAGAAAAGTTAGGACGTGAATATATGGAATATGCAATAAATGAAAATAGTAGTAAAAATATAGAAAAAAACAATATAGATACTATTGTTCCACCAGTTCAACGCGCAAGTTTATCAAAAAGAATAATAGCAGGAATTTTGGATTTTTTCATTTTTGTATTTTTAATGTTTTTAATTCAACCTTTTGCAATAAATCCCATTGTTAAACATTTTGCAAAAGATTACAATATGCATGAAAATCAAATTTTAACATACTATAAAGAATCAGGATTAGCCACTGTTACCGATGATAATAAATTACAAGCCGTTGACAAAGAAAAATATATTGAAGTAAGTCAAAAATATTTTAATGAATACTGTTCTAGTGGAGACGATGGGAAGGCATGTTCAAGTAATAAAAAGACATTCAAAGAAATTTTAGCTGAAAATGAAGATTTTAAAGATAAATATGAATTTGATGAAGAAGGTAATTTTCAAGTAAAAAAAGATGAAAATGAAACTGATGATGATTTCAATACTAAAAAAGAAAATTTGGAATATAGCATTTATATAAAAAGTGTAACATATCTTACAAATTCTCAAGCTTTTAAAGAACATTATGCATATATAAATACTGTTTCTACAATTTCTATTTGTATTTCAACGACAATTTCTTTAATTGTATGTTATTTATTACCATCATTAATAAGCAAAAAGTCACAAACAATAGGCCAAATGATTTTTGGCTTATCGGTTGTAAATAAAGATGGATATAAAGCAAAAAAGTGGCAAATTTTAGTTAGATTCTTAGCTTTTTCAATTTTAAATTTTGTGTTAGGTATAACATTCCTTATGATTGTACCTTTAATATCTTTAGTTATGATGTTTTTTACAAAAAACAATACGACTTTACATGATTTATGTTCACAAACAATTGTTATAGATGACAAATTATCAACGATATACGATAATAAAGAAGCACAAATAAAGGCAGTTCAAAAAGAATCTGAAATTGAAACTAATTTTATAGAAATTTCAACAAAAGATGATAATGAAATTAATGCTAAAAAGGAAGATAATGAAAATGAAAGATAATAATGAAATAAAAGTAGAATCACAAACATCACAAACTGAAGAAATTAAACCATCTGTAGAAAAGGCGGGTTTAGGTAAAAGAACAATCGCAGGAATTATTGATCTTTTTATTATGTTATTTATCGCTATCTCTTTGTTTAATCTTGCAGTGGTTCCGTTATTTAATTTGTCTAGTAATGTAAAACAAGTACAAAGTGATTTAAATCAATTAATGCTTGATTCTCATTTATATAATTGGAATGAAGAATCAAAAGCTTTTGAATTGGTTGATGAGAGCAAATATATCGAATCTGCCAAATATTATGTTGAAGATTATTGTGCACATACAACTACAGAAGGGGCTTGTTCCGCAATTAAGGGAAAGAATACTTTAGCAACTGTCGTTTATGAGTATAAAGACTCTTCAGATAATTATGTATTTAAAGATTTTTATAATGAAAATTTTGAGTATATAGGTGAAGCTGATAAACAAAAAGAAATTGAAAAACAAGTCTATTACTTGGTCGGCAATTATTTTAGAGCAAGTGATGCTTATAAAAAATTAAATAAACAACATACGTTATATTTTAATGCAGAAGCATATATTTCGCTTTTTATTGCATCAGCTTTAACTTATTTACTTGTACCAATGCTAACTAAAAATGGTAAAACATTTGGTAAAATGATGTTCCAATTAAGTCTTGCTAATGCAAAAGGTTATAAAATAAAGAAATCGCAAATAGTGGTTAGATTTTTAAGTTTCTTTGTAGTTAATATCTTACTAGGTATAATGACTATGTTTATCTTGCCATTTATTTCATTTACTATCATGGTATTCTCAAAGAAGAATAACACAATTCATGATTACCTTTCCGCTACTATGGTTATTGACGATCGTTTTTCATTAATCTACAACAATGAAGAAGAACATTTAGAATCTTTAAAAAGGCAAGAAAAAGATCAAGAAGAAATTATTCTAAATCGTCAAAAAATCAAAGAGGAAAAAGACCAAGATAAAAAATAGAAAAACAGCGTTTTTGTCGCTGTTTTTTTATGCATAAAATGCAAAAAAAAGAATATGTTTTTAATGTAATTAAAAAACAAAAATGAATGCGCTTTCTAAAAAGCCCTTTTTTGTTTGCATAGCATTATGATATATGATAACATTTTATTGTAAGTGGACAGTATTTAAATACTGTAGAAGGAGAAAAAACATGGAAGTTAAATTAGAAAATCTTTCCAAAGTCTTCCCAGGTTCTAAAAATAGACCTGCAACAGTCGCCGTCAATAATATGAATTTGACAATTCCTGACGGAAAATTGGTAGGATTACTAGGACCTTCTGGTTGTGGCAAGTCAACAACTCTTTATATGATTGCTGGGTTACATAAAGCTACAGAAGGAAAAATTTATTTTGGTGATTTAGATGTCACAGGCATGCCACCAGAAAAAAGAGGTATTGGACTTGTATTCCAAAATTATGCATTATATCCACACCTTACAGTTAGACAAAACATCATGTTCCCTTTGGAAAATATTAGACCTAAATTATCCAAAGAAACAATGTATGAAATCACAAACAAAATGGCTGCATTAGTAGATATTGGCAAATATCTTGAACGCAAGCCAAAAGAGTTATCAGGCGGACAACAACAACGTGTCGCAATTGCGCGTGCGTTAGCTAAAACTCCAAAGGTCTTATTGTTAGATGAACCATTAAGTAACTTAGATGCTCGTTTAAGACTTCAAACTCGTGAAGAAATTAGAAGAATTCAAAGAGAAACAGGAATTACAACTATTTTCGTTACCCACGACCAAGAAGAAGCAATGAGTATTTCAGACTTTATTGTAGTTATGTGTAATGGCGTTATTCAACAAGTTGGGGAACCACAATATGTCTATGATGAACCTGCTAATTTGTTTGTAGCAAAGTTCTTAGGATCTCCTGCTATTAATGTGTTTGATGGTAAAATTAAAAACAATAAGTTATACATCAACAATAAGATACTTGATTCAAAAGGCTATGAAGGCAAAGATGATTTAGATTTAGGTTCAGAAGATGCTTATGAAGCATTTAAAAAAGCTGGATTTAATGGTGAATATAATGATTTCTTAAAAGTTGTTTATAATTACGAAGAACAAAGTGTTGAAAATAATGAAGCGGTAGCAGAAGAACCAAAAGTGTATGAAAAAGGAGAACCTATCGTAGACTTAGAAATTCAAAATGATATCATTCAAAAATTTGTTTATAAAAATCCAAACTTAACTGCTGAAAGCATTAATAGTGCTTTGAACGATGTTAGAATTGAGAAAAAACTTAATAGACAAGTTAAAATTGCTATTCGACCAGAAATGTTTGCTATTGATCCAAAAGGTCGTATACCAGTTAAGGTTGCTTATGTTGAGCATATTGGTCGTGATATGTCAATTGTTGGTAATATTGATAAACAATCTTCAAAGTTAAGAATAATTATTTCATCAGAAATGCGTTCATCTGTCCAAGAAGGATTAATGATGTTCTCTGCAAAAAGATTATATGTTTTTGAAGAAACAGGAGAGAGGATAAAATAATGGAAGGAAAAAGAGATGGTTGGAAAGCTGCTCTTGCTCTAGCTCCTGCATTAATAGCATTATTTGTATTTATGATTATACCAATCATATATGCTGTATTAATGTCTTTTATGGAAGATTTCAGTTTTAATGAAGGCGGACTTATTAATTTCTTTGCAAATTCATATGTACAATTTCCTTCATTAAGAGGTTATGCTGATGTATTAGGAGATCCTGATTTCCAAAGAGCTCTTGGCAATACCGCTTTACTTGTTATAGTATCTGTTCCATTAACTATTATAATTTCGTTAATGATGGCAGTTTGCTTAAATAGTATTAAAAAATTGCAAGGATTATATCAAACAATATTCTTCTTGCCATATGTGACTAACTCAATTGCTTTAGGTATGGTATTCAAAGTTATCTTTGGTAGAGATACTGGTTTATTAAATGCTATATTAGGCACAACAGGCAAGGCATGGATTACTGGTGGCAGATGGGAAATGTTTGCAGTTATTGTAACTTATACTATTTGGACAGGATTAGCTTTTAAAGTATTAGTATTTATGTCTGGACTTCAAAGCATCGATAAACAATATTACGATGCTGCTAGAATTGATGGAACAAGTAGAGGAAGAATTTTCAGAAAAATTACTGTTCCATTGTTATCTCCTCAAATTCTTTATATTACTATTACATCATTCATTGGTGCATTCAAAGCTTATACAAGTGTTATTTCCATCTTTGGCGGAGGATCTAATGGTTTAGGTAACTTTGGTGGTAGTAGTGGTAAAGAATGGTTAACTGTTGTTGGTTATATTTATCAATTTGTTGACGGATCACAAAATGGTGGTTTAACTAAAGCAGCAGCAGGATCAGTTATATTACTTATTATAATTATGGCAATTACTGGCGTACAATTCTTAGTCAGTAAAAAGAGAGTCCATTATTAAGGAGGTAAAGTATGGTAGAACGCGATATGTACTTTGCTGATGAAAAAGCAAGAAAAAGATACCAAATAACTAATGTTATTACAAAAATATTACTTTATACTTTCTTAACTATAATGGCAATATTTATGTTAATTCCATTTTATTGGATGATTAACACATCTTTAAAAAGCCGCGCAACAATGTTAGAAGAAAATTCTCGTGGCATGCCTTATTTCTTTGCTCCAAATCCAACTTTAGATAATTTTAAGATTATTTTAATTGGTAGTTCTGGAAGATCTTCAGAATTCTTGCAATATTTCTTAAATACATTAATTGTTGGTATTTGTAGCACAATAATTACTGTAGTTACAACAGTACTTGCAGCTTTCGCTTTTGCAAGATTAGAGTTCAAATTAAAAGAACCAATATTTATGGTTTTATTAGCCACTATGATGATTCCTGGAGAAATGATGGTTATTACCAATTTCCAAACAATCATGGCTCTTAACTGGGATAACAAATATGTTGCATTAATATTGACGCACGCAATTAGTGTATTCTATATATTCTACATGCGACAAACATTCCAACAAATACCAAATGAATTATATTTGGCAGCTAAAGTTGATGGTTATGGTGATTTTAAATATTTATGGAAAGTAATGATTCCAATTGCTATGCCAACAATTGTTACAATTATTATTTTATCAGTAATGGGATCTTGGAATGCTTATATTTGGCCAAACTTGGTTGCCTCTGGTACACATCCTTGGTTTGGTAATTCTATGAAACTCGTATCAAATGGTTTGATGGCAACATTCTCTAGTGAATTTAGTTCGCAAGATGAAGTAATGCTAGCAGGATCATTTGTTGTTACGCTTCCTTTATTTATTTTCTTCTTATGCTTTAGAAAATATATTATGCGTGGCGTATCAAGAAGCGGAATCAAAGGTTAGTAGCGCGTTAAGCGTTAAAATAAAAGGAAGGGAAAAAAATATGAAAAACAACTTTAAATTATTAAGTGTCATGTCAATGATTAGTGTTATGACACTTGGAGTAACAGGATGTTCAAATGTTAAAAAAGGTAGTGTTGTTGAACCTAATGTTATTTCTATTAGCAAATTAAAAGAAAGGTACACAGAAAATAATCCAATTCAAATTAATTTCTGGACAGGTTTTGGTAAAGATATTACTGAAGGCTTAGACCAAATCATTGCAGACTTTGAAGCAGAATATCCTTACATTGATATTGTTCATGAATCAAAAGGTGGATATTCAGGATTAACAAAAGCTATTAACTTAGCTATTACAACTAGAAAATATCCACAAGTTGCTCTTGGTTATCCAGATCACTTCGCTCAATATATCTATAATGGTATTCAATGTGACTTAAGTGGATACATCAATAGTAGTGATCCAGATTTAGCAATTGATATCGATGACTTCAATGCTGATTTCTTAAAAGAAAACTTAGAACTAGCTTATAAGAACGATGATACATCAACTCCTTACATAATGGGTTTACCATTTAACAAATCAACAGAAGTAATGGTATATAACAAGACATTATTTGATTTCTATGGATTAACTGTTCCAACCACTTGGGATGAAGTAAAAACCGTTGCGGAACAATTCCAAACAAAGTTAAATGCTAATATTGGTGGAAAAGCAAATGTAGGTTCTACATTTGGTAAGAAAATTTATGTTGTAGGAGATGCTACATACTATTCTTATTCTGAAAATAATAAAACTGTTGTAGTTGATGCTCAAGGTAATACAGTAGATACTTCTAAAAACAATCCTATTCAAGGTGTTGATGCTACATTTGATTTCTCAGGTGTTGCTGCAAAAGATTTCTACCCAATTGGATATGATTCACAAGCTAACTTCTTTATTACATCATTAAGACAATTTGGTTCTGAATATACAAAACGTGGCGCAACAGTAGAATCTGGTTATGTTGCTTTTGATACTCCAGAAGCAAGAGAAATGATTAATTACTTCAAAGATATGAATGAAAAACACTATTTAGGTATTCCATATACTTGGGAAGAAGAATCATATTGTTCAAATCCATTCAAAGCATTAAAATTAGCAATGACAATTTCTTCATCTGCTGGTTTATCTTATAATATTGCAGCTGGTGCAAAATTCAAAATTGGTATTGCTCCAGTACCTTATAAGAGTGCTGATAAGAAATTTGTAATTTCTCAAGGTACTAACATTGCTATGTTAAAAGCAAATGATTACCAAAACTTAGCTTCTTGGTTATTCATTAAATATTTAACAACTGAAAAGAATGCTGACTTTGCTATTAAAACAGGTTACCTTCCAGTAACAGATTCAGCAAAGAATTCTGAAGAATACCAAGATTTCTTAAATCAAAAAATTGGTACTGATGCTGATAAAGCAAGAATTGCAGCAGCAGATGTAGCTAATAATACTTATGGTGATGGAACTTGGACAAACTTCGTTGATCCTGCATTCCGTGGTTCCAATGCAATTCGTAACACAGTTGAATCTGCAATGCCTATGGCTTTCTATGGTAATGAAGGAACAACATATACTGCAGATCAATTAATTCAGTATTTATATAGACAATTAAACACATACGTCGAAAATAAATAAGGTGATTAAATATGAAGAACAAATTAATTAAAGCAATATTTACCACACTAGTAATTGGCATGATGGCAAGTTGCGGATCAAATGATAATGGTCCGCTAACACCAGCTGATTTAGAAAAACATGGTACACCTGTAACCGATAAAACAAAATTAAGAGACCCTAATTTTGAAACAAAAGATTTTATTGATACGGGTATTGGCTTAGTAGAAAGTGTTGCTTTCTGTACTGATGGTGATACTACAAACTTTATGGTTAAACATAATGGTAAATATGAAAAAATCACTATTAGATACAATGGTATTGATACACCAGAATCTACTGGTAGCATTGAACCATGGGGAAAACAAGCTAGTAAGTTTAATGCTGATAAATTAAATAATGCTTATCGTGTTGTATTGGATTGTGAAAGAAATATTTATGATACAGTCGATGGTAATGGACGTTATTTAGGAATGGTTTGGTATCAACCTACTAAAGATTCAGATTTTAGAAATTTAAATCTTGAACTTGTTGAATTAGCTTATAGTAAGAATTATAACTATGAAACTGAGTCAGTTTACTTCAATGCATTTAAAGAAGCTGGTGATTATGCTGAAAGATGCGGCGCAAAAGTATATGGCGAAAAAGACCCAATATTTGACTATTCAGAACACATTTATGAATATGTAAATGGTTATGGTGTCCAAGGAATTTATGATAATTATTATGATTATACAAATGAAAATGGGGATACTGTTCCGGGTATTGGTGAAACTGAAACACACTCGGGTTCTAAATGCCATGTCAAAGGTGTCGTTGTTGGTATGATTGGTGACTCATTCGTGTTAAGAGATTTGTTCAAGAACGAAAAAACTGGATTATATGCCACAATTTATTGCTTTACAGCTTACGGATCATCAATGGCTTCAATCTTAAAAGTTGGCTTAGTTGTTGAGTTCTATTGTACAGCAACACAATTTAATGGTAATATTCAATTAAGTAATATTAATGTTAAATTCTCTGGCAAACAAAAATTTGTTGTTGAAAATGATTATGAAAATGATGAATTTATTCCATTTACTGGACCAACAGAAACTTATCCAGAATTAAATCTTGATCCAATTAGTATTGATAATACTACCGCTACTAAGGCAATCTTAGAATCTAAGAAAAATCAATATATTGAAACAACAATCACAATAAGAAACATCGAACAAGGCGACCGTGATCCTGATGGTAATATCATTAGTGGTACGGAATATAATTCTTATTTTAGAAAAGATGCGAGCAAGGGACACTTAACAATTTATGCAAGATTAAATAATGGCCTTGTATTTAACTTAAGAGTTGATGGCTCTACTTCGCCTTTCCCAGATGAAACTTTATTTGAAGTTGGAAAGAGTTATAAAGTAAAAGGATATATGATTCCTTATTTCGATAATTATCAAATGATGATGTTTAATAATATAGCATCATACAATTATATTACACCAATTAATTAAAGGGAGAAAAAACACAATGAATAAAAAAATAGGATTTTTAGCAGCAGGATTAATGTCTTTATCATTAATGTCATGCTCAAATGAAGCTAAAACAATCGCAGAAGAAGCAGTTAAAGGTGCTGCTATTCTTACAGCAAATTATGAAAAAGTAACTTCTCAATTACAAATGATTAATCAAATCACAGTTTTAGTAGGAGAAGAAGATGTTGTTGTACCACTTACATGGGAATCAAGTCAATTTACAATTCTTGAAGATAATGATTTGCATGTTACTTATGCTACACCTATAAATTTACCTGAAGTAGGAGCGGCTGATGTTGATTATACTTTAACTGCAACAGCAACTTATAAAGGTGCAAAAGCTCAAAAAGTGTTTACTGGAAAATTATCTGCTACTGCTAAAGTTGATAAAGTTACAGTAGCGGAATTTAAAAAATTACCAGTTGATTCTAATAAAGAAGTAATTGTCGAAGGAGTTATTAGAAAATCATTTGGCGGCTCTACTAGTGCTGTTTTAACAGATGATACAGGATCAATCTTAGTATATACACAAAATGCTATTGATTCTTATGTTCCAGGTCGTAAAGTTGCAGTTAGAGGAACTAGAGGAAGCCATGGTAAATATGTATATGATTCTACAGGAAACAAAGTCATGCAAACAGAAGATCCAACAAAGAATCTAGAAATTCCTTATGATGAATTAATCTATACTTCAATGGAAGTTTTAGATGTTTGTAATGAACAAGCAAGTCTTCAAGGTGCCATTTCTACAACAGTTGATGAAGTTAATAAATGGGTAGTCGATCCTTCTAACACTTCATTTGTTAATCACTCTGGCGAATTATTAAAAATGACTTGTGATATCGTTAAATATGATCCAGGTTCATACCACGTTTGGGAAGCTTGTCCAACAGGACAAAAAAGTCCATACATTCAATTTTACTGCAATAGTAATGTTACTGATAATTTAAATGATATAGATGATTATTTAACACCATTCGAAGGTAAAAAAGTAGAGTTAGGTTTATTTGTTTACGACTTTAATAGTAAATATAATAATTCTAAACTTAAAAACACATTTAGATTCATACCTGTAAGTGTTACAGTAATTGCTTAATTATATCTATTTTAAATATAAATGGGACTGTTCAAGAAGGGCAGTCTCTTTTATTATATTTGCTTTATGAAGCTTAGTTATGCTAAAATAATAAAAATAGAAAAACTTGAAAGTTGGTGAAACGAATTTTTAATTCGAAAGCAATGAAAAATAAACATATAATATTCTCAATTTTATTTTTAACTCTTTTTCCTTCTTTAATATCTTGTGATGATAATAAAACAATTGTAGTTGTACCACCATCTATTTCAATAAAAACAAGTGTTCCTTGCTCATCTTTATATCACTATGGTGATAGTGGAACTGTACCATCTTTATCTAAGACTAAGTATTATACTTCTAAAGACGATGTAGCGTTATATTTGAAAACTTATAACGATTTACCTGATAATTATATACGAAAAGACCAGTATAATAATGGCGGAAAAAACACATATGGTTCTAGCACTAGAGTTGGTGGAGATTATTTTTCTAATAAATATGGGAATGGCGAATATATGATTAGCGTCGCTCGATCAATGACTGAATGTGATATTGCAAAGTCTAACACCAATAGAGGTGTTGAAAGATTAGTGTATAGCAGTGATTTTAGAATATTTTATACAAGTGATCATTACGATACTTTTCAAGAATATTTAGGTTATAAAAACTGGGGGCCAAAGTTTAACAAAGGAGGATTTGTTGCTATTTGTAAATAGTAACACTCTTGCACATTTAAAATTAAAGTATTATATTATTTGTGTAAAAAGTAGTTGGAGCTAGATGTTTTATGAGAAAGACTAATGTTTTAGGTACCATTTTTGTATTATCCTCTCTTGGATTATCTTTATTCTCTTGTTCTTCAAGTAAAAATGAAGAAATTGTTAATAGAGCATTAGATACTATTCAAGAAAGAGTATATGAAAAAATTAGAAATGTGGTATCTTTTAAGAAGAAGGTTGCTTTGGTTTATGATGATGAATCAATTAATGTTGAAGTTTCTTGGGAATTTACACCAAAAGATTGTTTTGAGATTATGGAAGAAAAAGATGATTCATTTGCTGCAAAACCAATGCCTACTGATGTTGAAATAGAAGTAACTCTTGTTGCAACAGCAACATATAAAGGCAGTAAAGCAAGCAAAACAATTAATGGCATAATTATGCCAACAACTAAATAGTTTTTTCTTTGATATTTAAGAGAATTTCTTGCTTTTTATGCTTGAATAATTGCATCGAATATAGTAATATATTAAATGCAAAACGGACCATTAGCTCAGCTGGTAGAGCAACTGACTCTTAATCAGTGGGTCACAGGTTCGAATCCTGTATGGTTCACCATCTTGCTATTAGCTGTGTTTATTACACAGTTTTTTATTTTTTAGGAGAATCTAATATGGATAATTTAGTTACGGAAGAAAAAGTTATCGAACTATTAAACAAAAAATACATTTTATTAGCAATTTCTAAAAGTTGTAAATTATCATTTCGAGTGAAATTATATAATCATCGTTTTATTTTTACTAATGAAAATATGACATTACGCTTTTTAGAAAATGAATTTAAAAATATTATTAATCAATACAATTTTTATTTAATTAATGATAATGAAGATGTAATCATCAATCAAGAATTTGATCCATTAACACTTAAACAATAATTTATACTATTATTCTTTTAATTCTTCGAGATAAATGTGCCGCTAGTTCATACGGAATAGTGGCATTTTTATTTGCAATATTGTTTATAGTTTGATGTGAACCAATAATAACAAATACACTACTTAAATCAATTTTTGTATCACTATACACCATAAAATGATCCATACATGTTATACCTATTTGTGACAAAATCAAGCCACCTATTTCTACAATATGTTGATGATTTCTTAATAATCCATCGCCATAACCTAATGGTATAGTATAAATATAACCATCTTTAATAACTGGTTCTTGATTATATGAGACCATTTCAAATTCGTTTATTTTAATTTCATTAATTGCCCTTGCTTTAATCGTTAAAATTGGTTTGGTAAATGCAAGATTTTCATCTAAACCATATAGCGCTAATCCTACTCTTATAGCGGTGGTATGTTCGTTAGTTTTTAAAAAAGTAGAAGTTGCTTGTGAATGAATAATTAGACCATTGTTCGGTATTTTTAATAAGCATTTGTTAAAAATTTCGTTTTGTTTTTCATATGTGTTTATTGATGCAAAATGGGTAAAAACACCTTTTAATATAAGTTTTGATTTGGATATTATTTGTAGAGCTTCTTCAACTTCATTAGGTTTTATTCCATCTCGGTTCATTCCTGTGTCTATTAAAAGATGAACAAAAATCGGTAGATTTGCTTTCTTTAAAACTTTTAAATAGTCAATACTAATTACTGTTAATGTAATTCTAAAATTTGATGCGTAAGCTAAGTTATCGCAAGTACCTAACAATAAAATAGGAATAAAGATTAGACTTTTTCTTATTAGCATGCATTCTTCAATCGTGGAAACAGCGAACATCTTTGGAGATAAAGGCGCAAGTATTTTTGCAACTTCAAGTAGTCCATGTCCATAAGCATTACTTTTTATAACACAAATAACATCTTTATTTGTTTTTTCTTTAATGTTTTTATAATTTTCAATAAGCTGATTTTTTGATATTTCAATATATCCGCGCATATAATCACCAATAAAATATATGAAAATACGCTTAAAATGAACACTTTGGATTTTTAATATTTAATTTTTCTTATAAGTATTGTATACTTATAATGGTTTTTTATTGGAGGTCATTATGGAAGTTAAAAAAACATTTTTATCCGTCGATGGTAATACAGCGGCAGGACTTGCCTCTTACTCATTCACTGAAGTAGCAGGTATCTACCCTATTACACCATCATCCCCTATGGCTGAACTTGTTGATGTTTATTCTTCACAAGGAAAGCTAAATTACTTTGGAAATACTGTAAAGGTTGTTGAAATGCAATCCGAAGCTGGTGCATCTGGTACAGTTCATGGTGCATTACAAGCTGGCGCATTAGCTACAACATACACAGCTTCTCAAGGTTTGTTGTTGATGATTCCTAATATTTACAAATGGGTTGGTGAACTTTTACCAGCAGTATTACATGTATCTGCTCGTTCATTAGCTACAAGATCATTATCTATTTTTGGTGATCATCAAGATGTCTATGCCGTACGTCAAACTGGTATTACAATGATTTGTTCACACTCAGTACAAGAAATTGCTGATTTAGCTCCAGTAGCGCACTTGATTGCTATTAAATCTGAAGCGCCAGTCATGCATTTCTTTGATGGATTTAGAACATCTCATGAAATTCAAAATGTTGAATTTGTTGATGAAAGTGCTTGGAAAGATTTAATTGATTATGATGCACTTAATAGATTCCGCGCTCGTGCATTGAATCCTCATACTCACGCAGTTACTAGAGGTGGAGCGGAAAATGATGATATCTACTTCCAAGGTAGAGAAGCACAAAATGCTCATTTTAATAAAATTGTTGATATTGCTGATGAATACTTCAAAAAAGCAAGCGAGTTAACAGGACGTAATTATGCACCTTTCACATATTATGGTGCATTAGATGCCACTAAAATTATAATCGCTATGGGATCTGTGACTGAAACTGCAACAGAAGTAATTGATGAATTAGTAAAAGAAGGACAAAAAGTTGGTCTTGTTAAAGTGCACTTATATCGTCCATTCTCTGCTAAACACTTGGTAAGCGTTATTCCTGAAACTGTTAAAAAGATTGCAGTATTAGATCGTACTAAAGAGATGGGTGCGACTGGTGAACCATTATACTTAGATGTTGTTGCAGCTTTAGAACAAATGGGACGTAAAGTTGATGTTCTTGTTGGTGGACGTTATGGTTTATCTTCAAAAGATACTCAACCAAAACATGTTAAAGCTGTTTATGATTTCTTAGATATAGAAAAACCATGGACAAGTTTCACTGTTGGTATTAATGATGATGTTACTCATTTATCTATACCTGTTGATGAATCATTCCATGTTAAAGCAAATTATACATCATGCTTATTCTATGGATTAGGTTCTGATGGTACAGTTTCTGCAAATAAATCATCTATTAAAATTATTGGTGACGCTACTCATCAATATGCCCAAGCATATTTTGCTTATGACTCACGTAAAGCAGGTGGCGTAACTCGTTCCCACTTACGTTTTGGTAAGACACCAATTCACTCGACTTATTATGTTCAAAATGCTGATTTCATTTCTTGCTCACTTGATACATATATGTACAAGTTTGATATGTTAAAGAACTTGAAAAAAGGCGGAACATTCTTATTAAATACTGATTTAACTGATGAAGAATTAATTAAATCAATGCCAAATAGAATGAAACACCAATTAGCGGAAAAAGAAGCAAAATTCTATGTAATTGATGCAAATAAGATTGCTAAAGAAATTGGTATGGGACGTCATACTAATACAACATTACAAGCTTCATTCTTCTATTTAAATCAAAACATCATGCCTTATGCTGATGCACAAGAATGGATGAAGAAATTTGCTAAAAAGAGCTATGCTAAAAAAGGTGACGAAATTGTCCAAATGAACTACAAGGCTATTGATGCTGGTGCAGAAGGACTTCGTGAAATTAAAGTTGATCCAGAATGGATTAATTTAAGTGTTGCTCGTGTTATAAATAAAACTGGTGATGATTACTTTGATAGTTATGTTAATGTAATTGGCTCACTTGATGGTGATGATTTACCAGTATCTAAATTCACTGAATGGGAATTATTAGATGGTACAATGAAAAACGATATTACATATCGTGAACAACGTTCTATTGCGGATAATGTTCCAGTATGGAATAAAGAAAACTGTATTCAATGTAATCAATGTGCATTCGTATGTCCTCATGCTACAATTCGTCCATTCTTATTAAACGAAGAAGAAGTGGCTAACATGCCAAGCATTGCTAAAGATGATTTAATGGACGCAATGGGCGGACCAAATGTTAAAGGATTAAAATTCCGTATTCAAGTTTCACCAAAGAACTGTGTTGGATGTGGATTATGTGTTGTTCAATGTCCAGGTAAGATGGGTAAAAAAGCTCTTGAAATGGTTGAAGCTAAAACTCAATTCCCACAAGAAGAAGCTGCAGAATATTTATTTAAACATGTTGAATATAAAACAGATAAATTCCCAGTTACAACAGTTAAGGGCGCAAGTTTCTTAATGCCTTATACTGAAGTATCAGGAGCTTGTGCTGGTTGTGGAGAAACTCCTTACTATCGCTTAGCTTCTCAATTATTTGGCAAAGATATGCTTGTTGCTAACGCAACTGGATGCTCTTCAATTTATAATGGTTCTACTCCATTAACACCATTCTGCACTGATAAAAATGGTGAAGGTGTGGCTTGGGCTAACTCATTATTTGAAGATAATGCAGAATTTGGTTTTGGTATGCGTATTGCAACTAATTATAAGCTTGGTCAAATATTAAAGATTTTCACTGAAACTAAAGATCAAGTAGAACCTGAATTAAAAGAATTAATTGAAAAATATATTGCTAATTTCAAAAACCGTGAACTTGTTAGAACATTTGTTAAAGATTTAGTCTCTTTAGTAAAAGCAAGTAAAAACGAAGAAGTTAAGAAAGTATTAGAATTCGAACGTGATTTAATTGATAAATCTGTTTGGATTGTTGGTGGCGATGGCTGGTCTTATGATATTGGTTATGGCGGTGTTGATCACGTTATTGCTAATGATGAAGATGTTAATATCTTAGTACTTGATACAGAAGTATATTCAAATACTGGTGGACAATCTTCTAAATCTTCTCAAGCTGGTTCAATTGCTAAATTTACTGCATCTGGTAAAAAGACCGCTAAAAAGTCACTTGCAATGATGGCTATGGCTTATGGAACAGTTTATGTTGCACAAATTTCCTTAGGTGCTAACCCAATGCAAGCT
>ERZ808292.204-NODE-204-length-16942-cov-8.554332_pt1 | contig 16942 bp, 13 predicted proteins | sample MGYA00521275_ERZ808292 | MGnify/ENA primary metagenome ERZ808292 (study PRJEB31516, sample SAMN03275613) | gut metagenome | biome: mammalia-associated habitat; material: feces | host: Papio cynocephalus | place: Kenya | collected 2012-07-26 ... | reverse complement strand
TTTAGCTAATAATGTGATATTTTATCAGTTTTTTTGTTTTGATGCGTAATGACTATTAACTAATTAGCCATTACGCATCAAAAATAAGTAATATTTATAACAAAAACAAATATTTAGGGATAAGTATTTACTTTTGTATAGTATTATGGTATTATACTAGTATGAGAAAAGAATTATTACCAAGTTGGGCACAACAATACAAAAAGACTGGATATGATGTTAGAGTAAAGAAAGGTCAGTATATACTTTTTAAAATCTCATCAAAACGAGTTAAAGGCAAGAAATATCCACAGCCAATCCAAGAATACATTGGCATAATTACCGAAAATGATGGGCTCATAGAGAAAAAAAGAAAAATTAGTGAATATCAGCAAGGTGAGACATTAGAATATGGCTTATCTCATTATATTTTTTCTCGATATAGACGAGCAATTCAAAGAAGTTTGTTTAACACAACTGGTGAAATAGCAACTTCTATTATAATTTTAGGCATAATTCAATTTATCTATGGTCATATCAATAGTGATTATCTAAGTATGTCATATATTAGCAATTCTAAAAGCAATGAACTTTTAGAACTTTATAAACAAATAAATATTCAAAAAGTAAAAATTGTTTCTAACAAAATTGAAAATTTATTAAAAAGTGTTTTTATAGATAAAGAAGATTATGATATGCTTCTTATTTTGCTAAAACAAAATACAATTATTCAAATAGATGGAAAGGGATTAGTTTTCCCATCTTATCCAAAAATAGCCATAAGAATATTTAAAAAATACGGGGTGGAATATGAATAGTAACAATGTTTTTATTGATGTGTTTTCTACTATATCAATGTATATTGAAGAAAATAATTATCGTTTTAAATTTAAAAAGAAAGATATTTCCTTATTTCTTCATATTTTCAAAAGTGTAAAAGATCCTAGAGTTAAAGGAAGAACAACTTATAAACTAGAAAATATTTTAACGATTGTGATGTATTTAGTTCTAATAGGCAGATTTAAATCATTTAATTATGCATCTATGTATATTGAAGAAAATGTTCATGAATTTAAGAAATTAGGCCTTATAGAGCATAAAAATATTCCATCACATGATTTATTCAGGTATGTTTTTATGATTTTAGATGCTAATTCTTTAAGAGATTCTATTATTTCTAAGTTTAAATATTTAGCTTTTAAAATGCTTGAAACAACTGGTGTCGACATTGATAAGAAATTAAACTTGGTGGTTGGAGATGGAAAAGAATTTAAATCATCAGGAAGAAATAAAGATTGTTTAAATCCTTTAGGTAACAAGAATGTTTTTAATGTCTATGATGCTAGTATAGGGATAGTTAAATCATCAACAGTTATCGATGATAAAACCAATGAAATACCAGAAGCACAAAATATCTTCAATAAATATAATCTTAATAAATGTATCGTTACAATGGATGCACTTCATTGTCAAAGTAAGACAAGTCAAATTATTATTAAAAGAGGCGGGAATTATGTTTTAACAGTAAAAAGTAATCAAAAACTGTTATATAAAGAGATAATTGCAAGAATGGAGAAAAACAAAGATTCATTAATAAAGAAAAGTTACAATAAAATTGACTATTCTATCTTAATGCTTCCTGATAATTATTCTACTTTTGAATTTGAAAAGATTAGAGCTTTTATTCAAATCAAGTCTCACAAAAGAGGAAAAAGAAGTTAAGAAATTTCAAGATATTTTATTTCATCAAGCGATGATATTAATGTTATTATTGCTACAATTGATAATCGATGGGAACTTGAGAATAATCCCCATCGCATTAAAGATGAATTATTCAATGAAGATAATTATCGATTCACAGATAAGAACGCAATAAAAGTTATGGCTGTGTTTAATAATATTGCATTTAGTTTTTTTAGACTTGCATCTGCATTTATGAATACCACTTCTCAAAGAGCCAAAATAAGATTTGAAAGAGATCCAATTGGTATAGCAACATCATTGATTCCATTAATGACCAATAAGAATTTCGAAGAACAATTGAGATCACATTTAAAAGGAAGGCAAACAAAAAACTGTCAATGAAATCAGTTTAACCTATTCCAAAAAAACACTCAAAATAAAAATCGCTAATTAGCCATAACTTATGTTATACAAATAGCGATTTTTCTTTTATTTTTATCTAATAATGTGATACTTTATTTGATTTTTTGTTTTGATGCGTAATGACTAATTATTTTGTTGAAGATGCAAGTGATGCATTAGTTTATGATGGAAGATTTAATTATTGGTTAAATGCTATGCCAAAAAGTAATGATTATACCGATTTAAATCAATATCAACAAGCAATGGTGACTTGGCAAGGTCAAATGCCTACACCAGAAACATTAGTCGAACAATTATATGCAAAAAATTATAGTGATTGGACTAAAAATCAACCAGTTAGAGAAAACTATGATAGTGATGAAGCTTATAAAGAAGCTCTAGTTAGCTGGTCTAGTAGTAATCCTGCTAATCAAAAAGGCGCATTAAGTGCTAGTTTCTTAGTCGCTACTAGTCAATTAAAAGAATATTATTATGAAGAAAATGAAGCAGGAGAAAAAGTAGAAACTACTGCCGGAACTGAAAGATTTGGTACAACTATGTTTGCCATTAAACCAGATATGGTAAGTCCAGAAATCTTTACTGATAATAACGAAAAAATGTTTGATGATTATGATGTTACTTCATTAGTAATGCATATTAGTGCTGGTGATGTTACAACTTATTTAACTAGCGAAGAAAGAAATGAATATCGTGCTGATCGTGCCGAAACAGCTTCATCAGTATTCTTAGCTGGACAAGTAACTAAACCTGATATGGTAAATACAATTATTGAAGCTTTATCTAACTATGGCGTTGATGAAGAAAAATATGCTTCATTTAATTATAACTATCAAACAGTACGTCATATGTCAATGACAAGTACAATTAGTTATCGTAATCGTTTAGCTTATGAAGTTGGTTTATTAGATGAAAAATTAGCAAATGGCGAAATTAAAGATCAAGAAGAATATAAAGCCGCTTATGCCAAAATGAATGAAGAATTAATTGGCGATGTAGCAGGAAGTTTGTTATCTTCTTTACCAAATGATGTATCAGAAGCTTTAAAAGAAGTAGGAACACTTGATTTATATAGTTTAATTGTTGGATCTATCTTCTATAAATTAGCTGGATTATTATTACCTATTATATATATGATTATGGCTTCTAATAACTTAATCAGTGGCCAAGTTGATAGCGGTTCTATGGCTTATGTTTTATCTACATCAACAAAAAGAAAAACAGTCGTATTTACTCAAGCAGTTTATCTTATCGGATCACTACTTGCTATGTTTGGCCTAACTACTATTACAGGCTGTGTTTGCTTAGCTATTGTGGGACAAGAAGTTCAATTAACATATGGACATTTAATCTTACTTAATGTTGGTGCATTCTTAGTCTTATTTGCATTATCAGGCTTATGCTTCTTAACATCTTGCTGGTTTGATCGTAGTAAACGTTCAATGGCTGTTGGTGGCGGATTATCAATATTTGCTTTAGTTGCCGCAATGTTAGGATTATTTGGTAGCCAAGTAATTCCATCTGTTGTACGTTTAGATGCTTTAAATAACTTCAACTTTGTAACAATTATTACTTTGTTTGATTCTATTTCAATTATTAATGGTACAACCATATTTATTTGGAAATTTGCAATTTTATTCGCATTAGGCTTATTAGGATATATAATTGGCTCTACCAAATTTGTTAAAAAAGATTTACCATTATAGTAAGGAGTGAATTTTATGTTTGATTTTAAAAAATTATGTAACGAGTATGAAAAGTTATCTACTGTTGAAAGAGGTGCTTTATTAGCGGAAAAATCAGCAGTAGTATTAGCTAAATTACATGCTCTAAATATTGAAGACATTGACACGATTGAAACTTATGTTGCCTTTATTTTAGGCGCAATAGTATCAGATGGAGTAATCGATGAAAAGGAATATTTATTAATGTATCCAGCATTAGTAAAAACATTTGGAAATGATTTTGATTTCCAAACAATTAAAGCATCATTTAAAAAAGATAAAGAGGGTCGCTCAATGATTAAAAAATATAATCAAGATATGGTTAAAATCATTTCTTATTTAGATGAATCATTAGTGGCTGATTTAATCTCTTTATGTTTACTAATTGTTAGCGTTGATGGAAAAGTTACTTTAAAAGAACGCCATTACATTAAAAAATTGTGTAAATAATTTTATCTAAAATCTATCGAAATATTTAAAAGTATGTTATCATTAACTCAATATGAGTTTTAAGGAGTGAATTTTATGTCTAATATTGTTATATCTACTGATAGTACCGCTGATTTATCACCAGAATTAATTGCTAAACACAAAATATCTATTGCCCCATTACATGTTATTTTGGGTGAAGAAGATTATCTTGATGGTGTTAATATTACACCACAAATGATATTTGATTACGTAGCTAAAACTGGCGTATTACCAAAAACAAGTGCTTGTTCAGTTGAACAATATTTGACATTATTTGCTGAATTATTAAAAAATAATGATGAAGTTATTCATTTTGATATTTCCACTGATTGTTCTTCTAGTGGCGTAAATGCAAAATTAGCTGCGGAATCATTTAATGGTAAAGTACATGTTATTGATACACGTCAATTATCAACAGGACAAGGTTTACTTGTTATGAAAGCTGTTGACTTAAGAGCGGAAGGAAAATCCGCTAAAGAAATCGTAGATTATATTGAAAGTATTAAAACTAAAACACAAACATCTTTCGTTGTTGATACGACCGATTACTTATGTAAAGGTGGAAGATGTAGTTCAGTTGCTAATTTAATGGCTAATATATTTAAAATTCATCCATCTATTGATATGAAAGATGGTAAATTAGGTGTTAAGAAAAAATATCGTGGCAAATTAAAAAGTTGTATTGCTAAATATGTTGATGATTTAGCGGAAGAATATAAAGATTATGATGATACTCGTGTGTTTATTACGCATGCATCTTGCACTGATGATATTGTTGATTGCATTAAAGAAAAACTTCAACAAGAGTTTAAATTTAAAGAAATCATCGTCACTGTTGCAGGATCTGTTGTTACTAGCCATTGCGGTCAAGGAACTTTAGGAGTTTTATTCATTCGTAATTGAGAAAATACTAATAATTTGTTAGAATATTTTTGAAAGGAGAAGAAAAAAACATGGCAAAAAGAAAATCAAAAAAGAGTTTTGGTGGAGTTGCAAATTTATGTTTGGCATTAGCATTCTTACTAGGTGTAGCTACGTTTGTTATGACATTCTTTGCTGGAATACAAATTGATTTATCAATTACTAAACTTAATATTTCATTCCCAGAAATATTCTTTGGAAGTAGTGAGAGCTTTGGAAGTGCAACGCTTCAACTTCATAAAGGCGCTATTTTACCATTCATTGCTTACATAGTTGTGTTTGTTGCAGCATTGTTAATTGTATTAGCCGCAGTTATGAAAAAAGCAAGTTTCGTTAAATTGTTTGCTTTTGTATGCGGTGCTCTGATGATTGCAGGTGGTATTGTTATTTTATGTACACCTTCAATATTTGCATCTGTAAACGAACTTGGTGATTCAGTCAAAATCACACAAAACGCTATTGGCCTAATTAGTGGTATACTTGCTATTTGCGGTGGCGTATTATCATTGTTTAGTTTAATTGCAAATAAATTATTTAAATAATTATAAAAACATAAATGCAATTTATAGGTTATGGGTTCAAAATCCATAACCTTTTTTCTACACTATAATTTCATTTTTATACTAAAAATGATGTTTTTTTCTTCATCCAAAATATATAAATTATGATATAAATAGATTTTATTAGAATTTTTTAAATAGTATTTTTTTGAAATCGATTACATAAAATAATGTATAAAAATTTTATTGACAAGCCAAAATTACTTATGGTAAGATAGGGGCAATTAAAATTTACGGGACGATTGACTGTCCTAAGAAAGGAATAATTTTTATGAAAAGGAACAATTTTTTGTTACTCTCAATTTTTGCTATCACTTCGTTAGCATCTTGTAGCGGAGGAGGTGAAGGAAAAGGTGTTTACACTTATCACGACTACACTATGGTTTCGCCGTCTAACTGGAATGAATTAACTTATCAAGACGAGAACGATACTCAAATTATGTCTCAAATAGGCAGTTCATTCTTTAGTTTCAATTATAAGTTTGATAGTGATGGAAAGATTATTGATAATGATTTCACTGTTAACTATGATGCCGCAACTAAACTTGAAGACGTTACCAAGACTTATGCTGGTAATGAAAAGTGGGGTATCCCTGCTGGAGCGCAATCCTCTAGGGCATATAAGATTACTTTAAGACAAGACTTAAAATGGGACGATGGAACTAAGATTAACGCATCTGATTTCGTTTATACTATGAAAGAACAATTAGCCCCAGAATTTAAAAACTATCGTGCCGACTCTTATTATACTGGCTCGACTGTTATTCATAACGCTAAGAATTTTTTCAATAATGGCCAAAAGGCTTTGGCGACACCTACTGAAGTTATTACTAATGATAAAATATCTAGTGTAGATGCTTTCCTTGCTGAATTCGGTAATGATAAAGGTTATATTAACTGGGATTACTCATTTGGCGCTGTGTTTGATAAAGACGGAAATGTAATAGGTGAGGCCGAAGATGAAACCGTCGATAGTGGTTTAACCGTTAAACAACTTTATGATTTATGGATGATGATGGCGGATGCTTTCGGATCAGAAGAAATTGCTCTTAGTTATTTCTTAGATGAAGCTTCTCTTTATTATGATTTCCCAGAAATGGATTATGATGGTAATGTAGGATTATTTGTTGGCGACACTGATTTTGAATTAATATTAATTCTTGACAATCCACTTCAATTATTAGAAGAAGATGGTTCATTAAGTTATAAAGCTGCTTATAATATGTCAAGTTTACCATTAGTTCAAAAATCAAAATATGAAGAAAATAAACAAGAGCCACAACTTGGTTCAACATTATGGACTTCAACTTATAATAGTGATGTTTCCTCTACTGCATCATGGGGACCTTATAAATTAACATCTTTCCAAACTGGTAAACAATACATTCTTGAAAAGAATGAAAACTGGTATGGATATAATACCGATTTATATAAAGGTCAATATATGACAACTAGAATTGTATGTGAAACAATTCCAGAATGGAAAACAGCATGGCAAGATTTCCAAAAAGGTAATTTGACTTCAATTAGTATTGACCCTTCTGTAGCGGCTGATTATAAAAATAGTTCACAAGCAGTATTTACTCCTAGTGACTTTGTTCAATCTTTACAACTTCAATCAAGTGAAAAAGCATTAAGAGCAAATTCAAAAGATGGCGTTAACAAAACTATTTTGTTACAAAAAGATTTTAGAAAAGCAATTTCTTTAGCTATTGATAGAAGTGAATATGCCGCTAAATGTACAACAAGTTCAAAAGCTGGATTTGGTATATTTACACCAGTTCACTATTATGATGTAGCGCATGGTAAAGCATATCGAGATGCCGATGCTGCTAAAGAAACTTTATGTGAAGTTTATGGTGTCGATCCTTCTAAATATAATAGCTTAGATGAAGCACAAGCCGCAATTACTGGTTATGATTTAAAACAAGCACGTACTTTAGTTGATAGTGCTTATGATAAAGCATTAGCAGCAGGAGATATTAAAGCAGATGATAAAGTAGTATTAATAGTAGGAACTGCTGATGATACATCTTCTTCATTCCTTAGAATATTTGACTTCCTTGAAACAGCTTTGACAAATATGGTTAAGAATACAAAACTTGAAGGAAGATTAGAATTACAACATAAAGGATACCAAAGCAAATGGGCAAATGACTTTAGATCAGGCGCTTACGAAATTTGTATTGGTGGTTGGACAGGCGGAGCTTGGGATCCAGGTTACTTCTTATTAGCTTACTTATCACCAAACTATATGTATTCAGCAGGATGGAATACATCAAGCCAAAAAATGACTTACACAATGTGTGACAAAGAATACACAATGTCATTAATGGAATGGTATTACTGTCTTAACGGACAAGGCGAAGAAGACTGGTCAGAAGGCGCAGTTCCAGCAGAAGATAGAATTGGATTAATTGCCGCTCTTGAAGCACAAATCTTAGGCGTTTACTATACAGTACCAATTGTGTACTCATATAGTGCAACATTAATTTCTTACCAAGTTGAATACGCTAGCCGTACTTACAATACATTTATGAATTATGGTGGAATTAGATATATGACTTATAATTATGATGATGCAGAATGGAAGTCATACACATCTAAAAATACACTAGATTACAAACTCTAATTATAATTAGAAAAGAAACACAAAATAAATGTGGGATAGATTAATAATTTGTCCCACATTTATTGCACATTATAAAGAAAGGAGATTTTCATTATGTCAATGTTCAAATACATATTAAAAAGATTAGGTCTTATGATATTAACCTTCTTTATTATTATAATTATCTGTTTTGTACTTATTAAATTATTGCCTATTAATATTGATGTATCACTAGGTGATAGTAAAAATATTATTGAGGCACAATTAAGAGCACGTGGATATTATGATCCTATCCCTACCCAATTTGTGAATTATATTAAAAGAATTATTTTAAAAGGTGACTTTGGTATAGGCGTTAATATTCCAGAATATCGTAATAAACCAGTATGGGATAGTTTTGTTAGTTGTTTACCACCAACGGTTTTAATTAATGTTTATTCCTCTTTAATTTCTATTCCATTAGGAATTGGTTTAGGAATCTTTGCCGCCCTAAAAAAGAATAAATGGCAAGACCATTTTATTTCAACATCAGTTATGTTTTTCATTTCTGTTCCGAGCTTCATTTACGCTTTTTTAGTGCAGTATGTATTTTGTTTTAAACTAGGATGGTTTGATTTAACAATTAAATCACTTGCTGATGCCGGTGGCTCATATTTCACTTGGACAATGTTTAAATCAATGATTCCGGCAATTATTACAATGTCATTTGGTTCTATCGCGGGTTATGCAAGATACACTCGTGCGGAATTAACTGAAGTATTAACAAGTGAATTTATGTTATTAGCTAGAACGAAAGGATTAACTAAAGGACAAGCAACAGTACGTCACGCTTTAAGAAACGCGATGGTACCAATTTTTCCTTCAATAGTTGGTGAGTTTGTAGCGGTATTAAGTGGCTCATTAGTCATTGAAAAGATATTTGCTATTCCTGGCGTTGGTGGTTTGTATTTATCTGCAATCAACACACAAGATTATGATTTCTTTATGTTACTTTCTGGATTCTATGTTTTAGTTGGCTTATTATCCGCGATAGTAGTGGATATTTCATATGGATTTATTGATCCTAGAATAAAGATGGGAGCAAGATAATATGATAGACGCAAGATTAGAAAATATACCAAAAGAAAAATTCACTTTTGTTAATGAAAATAAAAATCTAACTGATAAAGAGTTAGTTACAAAGCCAGTAGGCTATCTAAGAGATGCATGGAATCGTTTTAAGAAAAACAAAGCATCTATTGTTGCCGCAATTATCATTGCAATTTTAGGCTTATTTACTTTAATTGGTCCTATTGTAAGTCAATATGAAGTTTCATATCGTGACCAAACATTTAAAGGCACATTACCAAGAATTCAACTATTTTATGATTTAAATATTGAATTTTGGGATGGATGCCAAGATAAACAAACTGGCTCGGAAGATTTCTTATATTATTATTCTATGGGAGTAGAAACTGGACATAGTTCAATAAGAAATCAAAAATATACTACAAAAGAGATCTTAAATGCTCGTAAACAATGGGTAACAGTATATAATTTCCGTTTAGATGATTACCAAAAAAATGGTATGGAATTTAAAAATTTAACCTTAGAAGAATATCAAAATATTCAACAATATCAAGATGAATATAATGTTCAAGTAATTTATCCAATTACTGATCCAGCATTAAGACCAGGTGACTCAATCAATGCTGAACCAGCATCAAATGCTAATTACTGGTATAAAACAACCACTAATTCTGGAAAAGTTACTACAACTGGCGCTACAATAAATGATGATGGCACGGTAACTTTTGAAAATATTTATAAATCATATTCCGGAAATGATATGTATACTAGTAAGATGAGAATCGAGAATTCTAGTGAAAATTCCACACCTTTATATGATTATGCTGAACTTACCCAAAGTGGTAACATGTATAAGGTTCGTGTTAATTACTATGAATATTACATTTATAATCATGTATATGTATTAAAAGATGGAATTACTAAACCAAACTTTGTATTTGGTACAACTGCTTATGGACAAGACTTATTTACTTGTTTATCTAGTGGTGCAAGATTTAGTTTTATCTTTGCAATATCTGTTGCTTTAGTTAACTTAATTGTTGGCGCTATATACGGCGCGATTGAAGGATATTATGGTGGAAAAACCGACTTATTAATGGAAAGATTTGTTGATATTTTATCAGCAGTTCCAACAATGATTGTTATTACCTTACTCAAATATCATATGAAAGATAGTTCAGCAATATTAATTATCTTTATTGCTTTCTTCTTAACAGGATGGATTGGTGTAGCGGGAACGACGAGAATGCAGTTTTATCGTTATAAGAATCAAGAATATGTTTTAGCAGCGCGTACTTTAGGTGCCAAAGATGCTAGAATTATGTTTAAGCATATTTTCCCTAATTCTCTTGGAACACTTATTACTAGCAGTGTTTTAATTATTCCAGGTATGATATTCTCTGAAACAAGTTTAAGTTACTTAGGCATTATCAATTTGAACTCAGGCAATTTAACAAGTGTTGGTTCATTACTTGCTGATGGACAAGCAAGTTTAATGACTTGGCCACATATTGTTTTATTCCCAGCAATATTTATTAGTTTATTAATGTTAAGTTTTAATTTATTTGGAAATGGATTACGTGATGCTTTTAATCCATCACTTAGAGGAAGCGAGGAATAATTATGGAAAAGAAATTAGAAGTAAAAAATTTACAAATATCATTCCGTACGCAAAGTGGTTTATTAAAAGCAGTAAGAGATATTTCTTTTGATTTATATAAAGGTGAAACATTAGCAATCGTTGGTGAATCAGGTTCAGGAAAATCAGTTACTAGCAAGGCCATCATTGGTATCCTTGCTGGTAACGCTGTTGTTGAAGGTGGAGAAATTTTATATGATGGACAAGATTTATTAAAAATTTCGGAAGATGATTTTCATAAAATTCGTGGCGATAAAATCTCCATGATTTTCCAGGATCCACTATCAAGTTTAAATCCAATTATGAAAGTGGGAAAGCAACTAACAGAGGCTATGATTTTAAATGGTAAAGCTCGTCAAAAATCATCAAGAAAAGATTTTAATAGTCGCTTAAAACTTTTAAATAAAAAAATTGATGAAGCATCATCAAAAGAAGACATTGAAAAAAATAACTTAATGTGTAAAACATTTGATGATTTTTGTATTATGTCTACAAAGTTGGAATTATCTTATAATAATGCGCAAAATGAAGCAATATCATTAGATTCAACTTGTGAAAATTTAGAGTTTTTAATTGATAAGAATCAAAAAATCGAATATAAAAAAGAACTTACTAATATATTAAATAGTTTTAAGAAAACATTCCATCGCTATGTCGTTAATGAAAATGATAAAACCACGCAAATTATTAGTAATTTAGATGAATTGATTAAAAGCAAAAGTATTCGTAACCCAGATGAAGAAACTAAAAATACAATTAAAAATGTTTTAATCGATATTCGTGAAGTTTTAGATAAAGGTATTAAAAACCCTGCTCCAAATTTCTTTCGCTTAGGATATTATGTGTTTAAAAATCCTAATGCGTCTATTGAACATATTAGCATTAATGAATTAGATGAAATGACTTTAAAATGTCTTGACGAAAATTTTATGATTAATTTTATTGATCAAGCAGCATTAGGTATTGAAAAAGCACATTTTGACGCTATTAACGCTAAAAAAGAAATTTTAAAAAGTAAGGATGAGTATATTACTTATTTTTCAAATCCAAATTTAAAGAAAAGTGAAGCATTTAAAATAGCTAATAAATTAATACCACAAGTAAAAAAAGCTATCAATTACTTATCAATTCATAAAAGAAACATTGAATATTCATTTGAATCCACGTTAATTCATGAGTTAAATGTTTATTTTAATGGATTAAAACAAAATCCAATTAATGAAAGAAAATTTAATCGTCAAAAAAGTAAATTTGATGCTTTAGTGGCCAAAGGTAAAAAGCCAACTTGGCAAGTAACACCAGCTGTTATTGTTGATTTAAAACTTGCTCGTAGTAATATTTTAAAGACAGTTATAGATTTATTTAATAGCTATGAAAAACAAATTAATTCAACAAAAGCAAAAGATTTTAAAAAGGACGCGGTTGAATTAGTGGATTACTTTAAAGAACTTGCTAGTCGAGTTGTATATAAGGTAACTAAAAAATTAGCTAAAGCAAGAGCGTTAGAGTTATTAGAAGAAGTAGGTATTCCAGAACCAGCAATTAGATATAATCAATATCCATTTGAATTCTCTGGTGGTATGAGACAACGTATTGTAATTGCTATTGCTTTATCCGCTAATCCAGACATATTAATATGTGACGAACCTACTACAGCTCTAGATGTTACTATTCAATCACAAATTCTTGAATTGATTAACAAAATCAAAAAAGAAAGGAATTTGTCAGTAATTTTTATTACTCATGACCTTGGTGTTGTCGCTAATATGGCGGATCGTATTGCCGTAATGTATGCTGGTAAAATTGTTGAATATGGTACAGTTGATGATATATTCTATGATCCAAAACATCCATATACTTGGGCATTATTAACAAGTATGCCAGATTTAGATACTAAAGAAAAACTAGAAGCAATTCCTGGCACACCGCCAAACTTAATTTATCCACCTGTTGGTGATGCATTTGCTGAAAGAAATAAGTATGCGATGGAGATTGATTTTGAAGAACAACCGCCTCTATTTAAAGTAAGTGATACACATTATGCTGCGACTTGGTTATTACATCCAAATGCTCCAAAAGTTAAGCCACCAAAAATTATATTAGATCGTATTAAAAGAATGAAAAAACTAGGGAGAAAGTAATATGAGCGAAGAAAGGAAAGTGTTATTAAAAGTTGAACATCTTGAACAATATTTTAAAATGGGTAAAAACACCTTAAAAGCTGTTGATGATGTTAGCTTTGAAATATATAAAGGCGAAGTATTAGGTCTTGTAGGTGAAAGTGGATGTGGCAAAACTACAACAGGAAGATCAATTATTCGCTTATATGATATTACTGGTGGTTCTATTTATTTTGATGGAGAAAGAATAGCAGCAGGCATTCGCCCATATAAACAAGCTATTAATGATGCAAAACTAACTTATAAAGAAAAAGTTAAGAAGTTAACTGCTTCTTATAAAGAAAAATTAAAAAATGGTGAAGATCAAAAATTAAGTAAAGAAGAATTTGAAAAAACTAAGGCCTTAGCGTTAGAAGAAATGTTAAAGGTAGTAGAAGAAAATACTAAACAAATTAAATCGGCGCGTGATGATCATCAAAATTGTAATAAAAAATTCGCCGAGTTTGAAATGAATAAAGTACGTGAAAAATACGCTCCTGAAATAAAGCAATTAGATTTAGCAATAGAAAACGCAAATAATGAAGAAGAAAAATCAAAAGCAATAATCAATAAAAAAGAATTTATGAAAAAATATAATGCCGAACTTAAACTAGCAAGTAAAGATCGCATTATGAATAAAATGCAAATGATTTTCCAAGATCCAATTGCCTCCTTAGATCCTCGTATGACAGTTCATGATATTATCGCCGAAGGATTAGTAATCCGTGGTATTAAAGATAAAAAATATATTGATGAACAAGTTTATAAGGTGTTAAAATTGGTTGGATTAGTTCCTGAACATGCTTCTAGATATCCTCATGAGTTCTCCGGTGGACAAAGACAAAGAATTGGTATTGCTCGCGCAATTATATTGAATCCAGAATTAATTATTGCTGATGAACCAATTTCCGCACTCGATGTTTCTATTCAAGCACAAGTAATTAATCTTCTTAATGAACTTCGTGATAAAATGGGATTAACAATATTATTTATTGCCCATGACTTATCTGTGGTAAAATATTTCTCGGATCGTATTGCCGTTATGTATTTTGGTAAAATTGTTGAACTGGCTAGTTCAGATGAATTATTTGCTCATCCTTTACATCCTTATACGAAATCATTATTATCCGCAATTCCACTTCCTGATCCAAAATATGAAAAACTTAGAAAGAGAATTACTTATAATCCTCTAGCGGCTCATGATTATTCAAAAGAGAAACCTACTCTAAAAGAAATATTACCTGGACATTTTATTTCTTGTAACAATGAAGAATTTGTCCGTTATCAAAAAGAAATTAAAGAAAAGGATTTGATCAAAAATGAAAAGTAAAATTGCTAAATATCTTATAACATTTACTCTTGGTTTATTGCTAGCTTTCGTCATCGTGGCTTTAAAAGATATTTTCCATAGTACAAGTGTTAAAGATACATTCCATATACTTACTGATGCATTTTTTGTTCCTGGTGTTCTAATTGCCTGCTTTGGTGTATTAGTTATTGCCACGAACGGAGGCACATTTGATATGTTAGCGTATGGAGTTATGCAATTTTTTAATCTTTTTAGAAAAGATCCTACCAATAGAAAATATAAGACATTTTACGATTATAAAAAAGCTCAAGAAGATAAGAAAATTGAATTTTGGTATTTAATAATCGTTGGTGCTATATTAATTGGAATATCCTTAATATTCTTAGCAATTTATAACAATAATTAAATTAATAACCTAGATTAAATAGATAGCAATTATTTATAAAATCTAGGTTTTTATATTGCAAAAATGAAGTAAAAAGTTATACTTTAAGTATGCGCCCATAGCTCAGCTGGATAGAGCATCAGACTTCGAATCTGAGTGTCATGAGTTCAAATCTTATTGGGCGCGCCAAAATTGATGAAATATCCACCGAAATGTTAGCTAAATAGTGGGAAAACAAATCGGACTTGGGAGGAAAATAATCATGAATGATAATAGAGACTTCAAAAAAGAGTATGATGCATTTTTGAAGAAAGTTCCTTATCAAACAATAGTGGTTGACAATGTGAAAGTAAGATACCAATATGGTGGTAAGGATGGCGCACCGGTCATTCTCTTTTTTAACGGATTAGAAATGCAAGAAATGTGGATGCCATATGCTGAAAGGCTTGGAAAAGAATTTAGATTTCTCATTTATGAATATCCCTTCTATACCACCAAAGCAGATGAACAGATTGATTTTGCTAAAAAATTATTGAAGGCATTAGCTATTGAAAAAGTGATTTTGATTGGCGCCAGTGATGGTGGCGTATATGCCCAAATTTTTGCAAAAAGACATCCAGAATCTGTTTTAGCAATGATTCTAATGACTACTTTAACAGTGGATTCTGATTATGTTAGAGGCATCAAAAAGGAGCGCTTTTCAACACCATTGTTCCTTTTTTTGTTGAAACTTGTGCCTGCCAAAACGGAAATGAAGTTATTACTAAAAAAGAGCACGGGATTTTTGGAATGCGAATCTGAAGAAGATAAAGAATATGGTAGAGGCTTCTATGAAGTAGTGGCTTCTGACTTGAATTATAAGAAGCGATTTATTCATAGTTTTAAATGTGTATATATGCTAAAGGACTATCCATATTTCAAAGAAAGTGATTTTAAGTATCTAAGAGGAAAAATACAAGTTCTATTACCGGAAAAAGATATTTTCAAAAAAGAAGACCAAAATCGTCTTGCGGATTTATTTAAAAAACTAGATGCAGAAGTTCTTAATGCTCCAGGTGGACATGTGGGGTTTATAGTCCAGTCTGATTATTATATTGATTTAATAGAAAAATTCTTGAAGAAAAACGTGGTTTTATAGACTTTTAACTATTTCTTTGCCAAAATAGTTAAAAAGATGTTTCCTGAAATAATTATTGCATAATATATTTTTGAAAATATATAAAAAATAGAACGCCAATATTGATTAAATATCCTCATCAACAATTACAGCCAAATAAGGCAAAATGGAGATTAGGATTTTTTTGAAATTAAATTTAAAAGATATATAATGGCAGTATTTTCTATTATTCAGTTTTGGCATTCAATATTAAAAAAATAGTAGATAATACAACACACTAAAAAAATGCAATCGAAAAAAATCAAAGACTTTGAAAAAAATCGAATGATAATTGTTTTAATATACATGGAAAGAGAAAATATTTATTATTATTTCTTATTTGCCTAAAGCTACAGTACAAGCCTCTATTGGTTGTATTGCATTAAGTGAAGGATTAGCATGTGGAAATGTTGTTTTAACTGCGACGGTAATTTCAATATTGTTTACTGCATCATTAGGAGCAATATTGATGAATAATTTATATAAGAAATTATTAAAAAACGAATGATATTAATCTCATTTATGCTACACTATACATAAATATTGGAGGTGCTCAACAAAAATTATGAAAAAAATAACTATTGTATCAATTGCCTCTTTAATTTTTCTAAGTATATGTTCATTTGTCGGATGGGTATTCAGATTCGTATCATTTAATGATCCAGTAGCGTTCGTAGTTATTGGCATTGTTATTTGTTTAATTAGCGGAATTCTTTTATATATTTTAAGAGAAAAAGGTTTAATAGTTTATTTAATATTCTATTTAATTAATGCCTTTGCTTTAGGCTTATGTATTCGTGGCTGGTATATTTTTCGTGGATTTGATAATTCAATATGGGTAATGTTATTAATAAGTC
>ERZ808292.202-NODE-202-length-16973-cov-3.565138_pt1 | contig 16973 bp, 27 predicted proteins | sample MGYA00521275_ERZ808292 | MGnify/ENA primary metagenome ERZ808292 (study PRJEB31516, sample SAMN03275613) | gut metagenome | biome: mammalia-associated habitat; material: feces | host: Papio cynocephalus | place: Kenya | collected 2012-07-26 ... | reverse complement strand
ACCGGTACGCGTATATCAGAAGTTTATTCAGATAGGCAACACGATTATCCCTACTGATAAACTATCATTCTTCAAGCGTGAAGAAAATAAGCCCATAATTAATATTATTATTAATTTGAGCATGTCTGAAACTATTACTAATATTATTAACACAGAAGAGTAAATCTTCATCATACGTAATATTTTCAGATTTTGTCAGATAATTTCAGATTTTATGTGATGGAGTAGTTTTAAAAATTATGGAACTACCAAAACAAAAAACAAATCCAACTACTTGTAATCCTCGATTCGCTATATTCTTTGGAAGGCCTAAAGCAGGTAAATCATCATTGATGGCATCTTTAGATAATAATTTAATTATTGATTTAGAGAATGGTTATCAAGCTTTATCAGCTTTGGTTGTACAAGCAAGAAGTATTAATGACTTTGCTGAAATTGTTAAAGCAATTCGTGAAGAAATAGCAAAAACAGGTAAACAGCCTTATAAATATATTACTATTGATAATGCAACTAGACTTGAAGAAATGTGTATGAGTTATGCGATTACACTATACAAGGCTACACCACAAGGTAAAAACTACACTGGTACAGATATACGAACTCTACCGAACGGTGCAGGATTTTTGTGGCTTAGAATGGCAGTAAAGAAAGTAATTGAGTCTTTTAAAGGACTTAGTGAATATTTAATTCTAATTGCACATACTAAAGAGAAACAGATATCTATAGAAGGACAAGAAATGTCAGAAATGACACTTGACCTTACCGGTAAATTAGGAGATATACTGTGTGGTGAAGCAGATGCAGTAGGATATGTTTATAGAAAGAAAAATGAAACTATAATTTCATTTGAAGGTGGTGAAAGTAATGTGCGTGAAGCACGTGCAAAACATCTTAGAGGCAAAAAGATAGTAGTAGCAGAAAGTGATGAAAATAACAATATCACTTTCCATATGGATAGAATTTATTTACCAGAATAATAAAATTTGAAAGTTATGTTATATAGTAAAGATCGTGCAGTAAATATAGTAAAGAGTGATATTAAGTTTATCCCCGCAGGTATTAACGAAAATGTAGTATTGAAATCAGTAAAAACTGATAAATCACCTAATGGTAATTATTTCTTGGAATTTACATTTGAGAAAGATGGTGCTACATTAACCCATACTGAATGGGAGCCTAAGATGGGTAACTTTGTAACAACACAAGAACAACTTGAGCAAAAGACTGACAATCAGTATTCAAGAATGTTGCAAATCCTTACTTGTTATTATCCTTTGGATATATTGAATTTCAATGGTGAGTCATTTAAGGAATTTGCAGAATGGATTGTTCAATTGCTAAATGCTGCAGATAAAAATAAGAAATTACGTGTTAAAGTAGTATATAATAACAAAGGTTATACAACGTTACCTTCATATGCTAAATACACGTTTATAGAACCTATGGAATTACCTGAAGGTAAGAAGTCTGCTATTACGCAACTTAACATAGATCAGTTTACTAAACCTGTAGTAGCTGATGTAGAGAAGAAAGAGGAAAACCCTTTCGCACCTCAGGTAGAAGAGACTAAAAAGACTGATGATCTGCCATTTTAATGGCTGACATCTGATTTTTCACAAGTATTTGAGTTTAACTATATGATAAGTCTGTTGTGAAACACGCTTATCAGTAAGGCCTTTGTAGTTTACGGAAAACGGGCTATTCTTAAATAGCAAGATCTGGGTTCGACTCCCAGCTCTGGTCCATTTTTAATTATTGCATATATGTACAGTAGAAAAAGAGCAAAACTCCCTAGTAACATTACATTAGATTGGATACTTTCTAAAGTTAGTGAATATGATATATATGCAAGTTACCTTGGTAAATTTAAAGTAGGTATGATTTATAACAGTCCTTTTAGAAAAGATAATAATCCATCCTTTGGTATATTTTTTAGTAAAAGAGCTAACAAATTACTATTTAAAGACCATGGTACAGGTGAGTGTGGCAATGTAATTAAATTTGTACAGTTATTTACTGGTATAACTGATTATCAAGATATACTTGGTGATATAGTTAAAAGAATGAATATTACAAATGACACGCAGTTCGTTAGCTCTAAGCACTATATATCGACAACAGAGACAGTAATTGGTGTTGTAAGGCAAGACTTTACGCAAACAGACATCAATTATTGGTCTCAGTTCCATATCTCCTTAAATACATTAAAACATTTTGATGTAAGTAGTATTAAATATTACTTATGTAATGGTGTAGTAAAAGGTATATATAAAGATGAGAACCCAATGTATGCATATAAAGTATATAATAACTTTAAGATATACAGACCATTGGGTGATAAGTATACTAAATGGAGAAACAACCTAAAAGAAACTGATATACAAGGATATAAACAATTACCAAAAACTGGTGATATATGCATTATTACAAAGTCTTTAAAAGATGTAATGTGCTTATATGAAATGGGTATCCCAGCAGTTTCTCCATCCTCTGAAAGCACATTCATACCAGACAAGGCTCTACAAGACATTTTAAAGCGTTTTAAGCGAGTTTTAATACTTTTTGATAGAGATATAGCTGGTGTTAAAAATAGTCGTAAAATAAGCCTTAAAACAGGCTTAAATGGCTTCTTTATTAATAAAAAGTATAATGCCAAAGATATTTCTGATGCTGTTAAGTGTAATGGTTTTGAAGAAATACAAAATTGGCTTAAAAAAGAATTAAACCTATGAAAACATTTACTAAATTGATTGGTGTGATTATTGCATTAGTTATTACGATTGTTCGATTGCCGATAATAGTAGCTAATGAATTTTTAAAGTCGTTAATTGCTATGTGTATTGGTAATATCGAAAACTATTTTAAAGTAAAAGATATATTTTGTCAAATGAAAGTCGATGCAGCAAAACGTACAATAAGAGGTGAGGATGTAACCTTATTAAGGAAACTAGAATATACACAATCTGATGGTAAGATTTTAACTGTTAAAACAGGTATAGAAAATGGCAAACCAGTTACAGAAATCACAGAAGAAACAGTAGGTAAATAAGAAAATTAAAAATGCTACTAAAGTTGAAATAGATGGTATAAAGTTTAGATCAAAATTAGAAGCGTTTACATACAAAACATTAAAGGCAGCAAATATAGTCTGTGAATATGAACAACACAGATATGAATTGCTGCCTAAATTTGTTTATAACGGTGAAACAATCCGTGCAATAACCTATTTACCAGACTTTGTTGGTAAAGACTTTATAATAGAATGTAAAGGGTTTGCTAACGATGCTTGGCCAAATAGGGAAAAATTATTTAAATATTATTTGAGTCAACATTTACCACATGTGAAATTTTATGTGGTAAAAACTCAAAAGCAAGTCTTAGAACTTGTAAACAACCTAAAAACGAATTGAATTATGGCAAATACTCATGAATTTTTGAAATTGGGGAATCGAGTAATCGTTAAACCTGCAGGATCTGATTATAGTTTAATTGCAGGTAAGACGTATGATTTGATTTATGATCGATTTGAAGGTACTCAATTACTTGAAAATGGTGAATTAAATTTACCAAAAAAAGTATATAAGTCTAATAAAGATATAACCTTCATAAAGCGTGTAACAAATTATTATAATAATAGTACTGATAATACCGTTGGTGTAATGTTAGCCGGTATTAAAGGTACGGGTAAAACTATTATGGCTAAAGAATTAGCCAAAGAAAGTGGTTTACCTATAATAATAGTTAGTCCAAGTTTCCCTGAACGAGAACTTACTCGGTATTTCAAAAAATTCACACAAGAAGTGTGTATTCTTCTAGATGAAGTTGAAAAGAACTACGATACTGAAAATATGTTAGGGTTCTTAGATGGTGTTGAAAAGACATGTCGTAAACTTGTAATCATGACTTGTAATAGTCTTAGAGAGGTATCAGAATATATGCAAGATCGTTGTTCACGTATTCGTTATTTGCGTAAATATACAGCTGAGGCAAATCGTGAATTTGTACCAATGATTGTAAAAGATTTAGAAATTAAAAATCCTGATAAGGTAGTTGAATTTATTAATAATGAATTTAAACTACTAAGTATGGATAATATATTTTCATTCTTACGTGAAGTAAAACTATTAGAAAACACTACTGAAAATTATGGTGAAATCATTAGTATACTTAATGTCGAAACTAAAACTAATTTTACATTAAATGGTGAATTAGAAGATAACTCTACTGAAACAGTAGATGAACCTGCTGAGAAAAAGAAAGTAATCGTCAACCATATTGATGATTATGAGGATGGGCGTGATGATTATGCAAATGACATTGTTGATGAACCTGATGATTACTACGATGCGGCATGAAAGAAATGAAGATTGATATACCATATTATGAAGATATGACTCGATATTCAAATAGTGATATCGGTTTCTTTATAAAGAATGGTCCAAAGAAATTAAGAGATTATAAGGATGGTAAAATACCATCCTTAAATCTTCCACAGCTTAAAAAGGGTACAATGATTCATGAATATATACTTCAACCAGATGAATTCTGGAAAGATTATATTATACTGGATTTTGATACACCTAAAGTAAAACAACAAAAGGATTTGTTAGATAAGTATAACGAACTTACTAAAACAAATCCTTTAGATCCTAAAAGCAAAATATTATTAGATGCTTATAATAGTAGCTATAATAATAGTAAAAGTGATGATAAGAAAATTGCTGAAGCTTTGGATTTAGTAACTAAATACGAAAGTTATCTTAATTATCTTAAAGAGTCAGATAATAAAATTGTAATTTCGTTCAGTGATCTGAACACTTTAAAGACAATTAAACAAAATATACAGAACCATAAGAAAGCGAATGAATTATTATATGGATTACCTGCTACATTTGAAAGTCATAATGAATTTCAGATTAACTGGGAAGTAAGTAAGTATAACATACAATGTAAGTCATTACTTGATAGAGTTTGTTTTGATCATGTTAATAAGAAAATTATATTAATTGACTTAAAGACTACACAGAATGTATATGATTTTGCACATAGTGTAGAAACATATGATTACTTCAGACAAATTGCTTATTATGGTTTAGCGATTCAATGGTATATGCAAGAAATACTTAATCTAAATAGTGATGATTATGATTTTGAAGCATATATTATTGCAATAGGTAAAGACAATGATAATGAAATCAGAGTCTTTAATATGAATAAAAAAGAAATACTAAGTGAGAAAGTTGATTTAATATCAGACTGTTTAAAACGAATATCATATCATATCAAAAGTAATCAATGGGAACACACCAAAGATTATTATGAGAATGATGGTACCGAAGAGCTTAATAACTAATAAAAGAACTCATACAAGTACATATGTACTGCCATTTTTGTTTAAGGATAAAAACATATTCTGTAATGAATACGGTTTTATCAATGCTTTTGCAGCAGATATAAATAGACCCTGGTTAGAAAATCATATATTTGTTTTATTTAAATATGATATCAATAAAATAGATGCTATTGATACTGAACTAATGAATCATGAATGTTTTTATGATAAAAAGAACATTATGATTGATAAGATGTTATATACAGAGTATATGTTCATTGTGAATAATCCTACAATAAATATCATCTTAAATGGTGAAGTATCTAGTTTATCTTTTGATAGTAAACAAAAAATAGTATTATTTTGGAATTTATATTTCGATATAAACTACAATGATGTAAGGGATCTGTTTAATAATCCACTGCACAGTAGGGAAGAAAAATTAAAGGATACAGAGGTTATACCTGAAGTTGATGAGTTTAGAAATGTAAATACTGAATTAGTTATGAATTATATACAGAAATGGGCTACTAAAAAGTAGCCCATTTTTTGTATATAAAAGTGTATTATTTCTTTAAATTGGTATTTAAGTAATTCCACTTAGTTACTATATCACCTGATTCATATAAACCTCGTAAACCAGGCACACTTCGTATAAATAACTTTTCAGCGTTTGTCTTACCCTTATAAGGACCTCTTACTACATACTCATTGTATGCATAATCCCAATAAGTTGGTGCAATTAATTTATATAAGTTAGTAAGGTTTTCTACTGGAGCAATTGCTGCTGAAGGTGATTTAATCTGGTTAAAGAAATCAAATGGCATGTATTCAGCTTTTTCTTCAAATGCCATACCAGAGAAAGCATACCCTGCTAATTGCTTCATATAAGGTTGAGAATAGTCTCTGAACTGGTCGATTATTATACTACTTGATAAGTAACCATAGAAAATCCATAGCGCACATTGAATTAAAGTTCTCTTAATATTGTAAATTTGGAAGTCTTTTAATTTTTCGTGTGCCTTCTTTTCTTTACCTGTGGCTGTACGATATATATTTATTGCAAAGTCCATCAATGGCCCCATTAAACCTTTCCATGCAGACGTATACTTAGCTTCAACCATATCATCCAAGGCAGGGTTATACTACTGTTGTAACAAGAAGTTATCGTCCAAGTTAGCTATGAAAAAGCTTCTGTGCATGAAAAGTAATGCTCCAAAACAGTTAGTCATCAAATCTGTCTTATCTTCATCAGCTAAAACACCGTCAATCCTATTAGCTATGACTCTTACTGCATTTGTAACACCATTCATCAAAGCCGTATTTATAACTCCATTAACCACATACTTCTCATATTGAGGTTTAACTGTCAATTTACCATCTACAGACTTAAATACGTCATTTAAAGTAAACGACTTTATACCATTAAACTACCTACGATATTTTTTATAGTCGGCCTAACTGTTTGATTTGTTTGATTTTTTACGTACATAGGCCCTTGATGACATTATCTGGTTAAACTCAGGTATGTACTTATAGTCAGCAAGCATAGCACGCATTATTGGGGCTTTAACAAAGTAATCTACAGCAGACCAACCACCCCAAAGTAAATACCTGTTAAAGATTCTAACAAACCTATTTCTGTTTGCAGACATTAATTTAGTATCAAAGTCTGTAGCTATCTGCATCGTTTCTAGTAATGCTAGTGTAGTATTATTATGTCTGGTGTTACCTAAATTAAACAACATTTCAGGTAACCTAACTATCTCTCTAAACAAAGCTGAAACATAGTTTGTTAGACTAAAATACCTGTTAGCACAACCCTCGATAAAACTCTTATGTGTACCTTGGAATAAAGCTTTTACTATAGCCGGTATATTATTTGCTAAGTTTGCAGAAGTTGCGTATGACCTAATTGCTGCAAATAACTTATTCCATGCAACATAGTATTTACTATTACCTACACGTACAGCTTGAGCTTTTGACATCTGTCCGTACAACTACATTCGTAAGAAGTTTGAATACTTTTGATAAATATTCGTTTGAGGACCCTTTTCTATATAGTTACCAGTAACCATATTATGACCATAATGTTCACGTTGTGATAATAGTGATTCAAGTAGTTTAAAAGTAGCTTTTTTATCTTGTTTCTACTTGTAGTTTTCAGCCATTTTATAATATAACACTAGCATCTTTTGTAGGTTGTGTGATATCATAGTTGGGTCATCTAACCTATCCATATAATGAGTTGGCACAAATAACAATGGTGAACCATCTGGGTTCTAATTTTGATTCTTTGTAGCGTACTATTCATTGTCATCACGTACAATAAACGGATCTGCAAATACGGATGCTAAACCACCTAAGAAGTTGCCAGACCTAAATAGTCTATCACATATACTACCTGTTATTTGTGGTAGTACGTAACTTCTATCACCCCGTAGGAATGATATTTTTGCGTTAGATTGCTTTAAAATATCTAAGGTATAATCATATACATTCTTCTGTTCTTGCGTGGCTGTAGCGGCTTTATATGCAGCTGTATTGTCATATAATTCACGTTTTGGTTGATACTTTTCACCAGATTGGCTAAAATCATAATTAGGATTTACTAACCTAGATGTTTTAGCCGCCTCTCTGTTCACTGGTGTAAACCGATATATAACCATATCTTGATAATAGTTTTCAGCTGGTTGCATATACGTGTAATATGAGTATGGATTACCTTTACTATCATGGTTTTCGCGCACCCATCTACCATACACTTCATCACCCTATGATTCGTAATATGCTTTATCACGTATATATTGTGGGGTTACACGGAAGTCTATAAACTCAGATAAACCAGAACTCTAACCAGGTATGTGGTGCGCCATTGATATTTCACGCATTTCAATATCAATTTCCCTAATTCTTTTACGAACTTCGGGGTGTAATAAGTCAATATCTGTGATATTACTATTCATGTGTTGCCCCAATCGTAACAATTCACGACGTTCGCTTTGTAACTCTTCATATCTAGCCTAATCAGATCCTAAATCCTTAGAGTGAGTTTTAAAGAAATCGTAGAATTCAGGTTTAAATGTAGTTACAATATTACGATTAAACCAATCTGCAAACTCTTTATCTGATAATTTTTCACGATGCTCACGGATAGCCTCACGTACGTCTGAGTCATCTACATCATCCTAAGTACTATTAGCTATTTCAGCTAGTTCTTCATTATATTTCTGTAATGCTTCAGCTACATCTAAGTCTTCACCAGTCTTTAACGACCCATCGTAATTATAAATATTAGATAGATTTTTACGCTGTACGAACAACTAATCTAGCTTCTTATACTAAGCTGTGGTTAACTTCATTATATTGAAATTACCGTTTTCATCTGTGGCTTGCTATATTATATCGTTTATTTCAGCTGTAATAATATTTGATCGCTACTGTGCTAATTTTGGTAATTTGTTAAATGCGGTATAAAAAGCATCAACATATCTACGATTACAGTGCTTATTCAACCAAGCCTCTTTCTCAGCGATATATTTATCATAATCTTCCTAAGACAGCATGTTATACGTGTTATTGTCTACACCGTACCGCTAATTTAAATCTTCCAAAAACTCCCTATAATCTGCATAGAACTAGCCGTAATTCAGATCTCTAATTAAGTTACCTGTCAGTTTACCATTCTTATCACGCTCAAACAATAATTCAACCTATGATTGCTTTACTTGAGAAAATACCCTAAGGGTATCTTGCATCATATTACTTGTTTTACGCTTAACATTATTGTTAATGTCAATCATAAGTTTTGCAGTAATCTATGATATTAGGTCTTTGCTACTACGCATAGGTTGAAGCCATCTACGCAGAAACCCAATATCCTTTGTGGTAGAGTTTAGATTGTCATTAATATAATCTTCAACCTCTTGCGGGTCATAACCGTATTTAGAACATGTGTCTATAAGTATAGAAATTACCCTATTTTTAAGTAAGTCTTCATAGGCACCTTCAATTTCATCGGCTTTATTAGATGCCTTAGAAATCTGTGTTTTAATGGTTTCAAGTTCGTCTTCAGAAAATCTACCATCTGCTTCAAGGTACCCTTGTGTAATAAGTGTCTTGTTTATCTCGGTGATAAATGGTTTATAGAAATCTATAATTTCAGACTTTAGAGCATTTAAGTTTGTATCAGATACAAGACTTGGGTCAGCTTTAGCACGATTAAGGTTAATCAATGTCTATGTAAATAGTTCATTTGTATCTTTGATAAAATCACAAATAACAGCAACGTCATCAGATGCTTGAAGTAAATCTTCATACTTTTGTATTTGTTGCTATATCTTAGTTGCCAACTTCCTACTGCCGCTACGATGTTCGATACTTTTAATTCTGGCTTCTAATGTTGTATTTAGTTTCTTAGATATATCAACAGCTTTATCTTGTAAAGTTTGTGTTTTTACATTTATTCTACGATAAACTTTTAAATCTTTGTATTCTTCGGTTTGTTCCCACTTTTGCGCGAGTTCATCTATATCAATATTATTTATGTCACACGATGCATCAACTATTTCCTCCATTACTGGAAACATCTGCTCGTACGCATTAGTTGCTGGTTTTATACCTAAGAATTCGAGTATCTTGTTTAAGAATTCATGAAATGCAGACTTGAATTTACTTTCTTCGACGGCTGGTATTTCTTTAAGCATATTCTAAAATTGCACATTTGAAAAGAATTCTGCGATAAATTCTTGCGGGTTATTTAACCCATATGCTATACCAGGACCGTATCTAAGCTCGAATACATCTTTATAATTACGTCTGAGATACTCAACGTATGCTTCCATTTTTCGATATGATTGTGTATCATCGAGTATTGTCCGCGATGTTAATGCATGAATTAATTCGTGGGCTATAGTGTGCATGAAATCGTGAATACCATATTCGTTATCGGCTCCATTAAAATAGTTTACATATATTGTTACCTCGTTTTCTATAACATCATAACAACCTTTTGTTCCTTCAGTTGACTAGTTCTAACTTTGCGCAAACTTAACTTTTACATCATTGTTTTTGATATATTTAACCAAATATTTATATGCAGGATTCTTTGACATAACATCTTTTAACTATGAAAGAACTTGCGATGCTGGCGCTTCATACAGTATTACATTTTTAAAATCCTCACGTTTTTCATATCGAAAATTAGCAGAAAAACCGCTAAGTATTTGTTTTAGTGTAATTGGTTTATCTGGCTTTACGAATTCTAATTTGCTTACAGTATGTGCAGCATTTTTAATTAAATTGTACGAGAACTTTTTTATTATTTCTCTATAGTTTGATACAACTTTTGTAAAATCAAATAACCGTTTAACCTTTTTTATTCGGCTATCAATACCCATTCTTATCTAAGAATCCCTAGCATAATCGTCTTGTGTTGGCTATTTTAAATTTTGTTTGTGTTTATGAACAGCCCACTTCCACTTCTTTAAATCATCATTAAATAAATTTGAATAATGCTGTTTAATCAGACGCTGCTATTCTTCTGAGTATAACTGTAACACTTCATTTCTAGTATCGAAAGTGTATCTATCTAAGAAATCTTTAAGTAAGTAATATTTACCTGCGGTATTAAATCTTAAACTGTCTCTATCCTTCTGTAAAGACTCTAACTTTCGACGTAATGAATTTTGATAGTCGTTTAATGAAAAATCTATACTGTCATATATCTATTCAAGAGGAGTGCTTGCATCGACATCTTTAATTGGTAATAATATTTGATTTTCAATTATATTTAAAGCGCGTGCTAAATTACCCTTTTTATTTTTACCGAGGTTTGTAAACTCTAAGAATGTCTTTGATGCATTTTCTATTTTCTATGACAACCGCTTTTGAGTTTCTTCAATTAATTCTGGAGACCCATTAAAGGGTAAGTCTACGTTTTCATCATAAAACAATTGATCAAAATAGTAATCGTATGTTTCGATGTAGTCATTGTTATAATCAATGATTGAATCAAATATACGTAAAGCTTCAGTATATGCATTATTCGATAGCCCTTTGAACATATCCATTTTACCAAACAAATTGATAAAGAACTATCTGATCTTCTACAGAAAAGATGTGTTTACATCATATGGTGTATTCTCTAGTTGCATCTTGAACATTGGGTTTGACCAAAACTCAGAGAAAAACTCATCTAAGTTAGACATCCAATAATAAGGACGGAAACCACTGATATCTTCGTATGAAACTAAGAAATCTATTTGCTCTTTCAGTGTAGCATTAAGTAAGTCATTTGCGTGTAATAATGACCGTACGCCAAGCGAAGTTAATTTCTGTTTTATAAGTGAATCATACAAAGAAACAGCCTACTAATAAAGCTCAGTATTCTACTGGTTACGCAAGAATTGTGCAGTTACAGCATGGCATATCTCGTGTAATAGTTCTTGTTCAATATGCCCATTCCATGTGCGTACTGGTGATAATTTATTAATATAAATCGTGTTTGTATTTACCCTATAAATACCACTTGCTATATTACCGTTAGCACCAGTAAAGAAACTCTGGTCGTCAGTATATACAACTTTAATAGACTTTAAGAAGTCGCCACAACGCTTGCTTAAGTACCCTGCCAAAATGACATGGTTCTTACCCTGCTAAGTAGTAAACCCTATCCTTGCAAGCATATTACCGTGATATCTACGTATGATGTTTGCTGCGATCTTGTCTGCAGTAGTTTCATCGCTATCGTTAAAATACCATTGCTTAATCTCAGCAGTCTCTTTGGTTGTCTTTGGGGCAAGTCTAAATAATTTATATAAAGTGTCGTATATTCTATTTAACACACGAACTGATTTGAATCGTATCTGAAATTTACCAATATTTGGTATAGGATTTGCATAAGCAACCAAGTCTATGCCCAGTTCAGACATTGCTTCACGTGCACTCTATTCTGTAGAGTAGGTTAGCTTTAATGCCTGTGGTACATCATCTTTCACTGTAGCACTAAAGGATGTAGCAGTGCTTATCAAACCCTTTCTACTATTTTGTATTATTTGAGCGTATTTATTACGCGTCTAATACTGTTTTGCAAACAGTAGAAACTATCCCTTTGAGAAGGCCTTACCTGCTGAGTTATCATTCTATACATCTGCCATTTTAGACTTACCTTCAACCTCAAAAGCTTGAGGTATATCAGGTAAATTGTCTATGTCATTTAAATAGTTACGCTAAAACACACCTTCAACAGGTTCACCAATTTTGCTATTTAATGTCATACCAGCGGCAGCTAGGGCCTATTCAAGACCCTAACCACCACTTATATTCCAATAATAGTAAGCAAGGTTTTCACCAACTTTCTCTTTTAATATAGAGAAATCTCTGTTTACCTATGCATCATTTATATTTGGACAAAATACATTTTTCATATTATTCACCTTTACAGATATTTTTAATTTGTTCACCTTGCTTATTATCTTCTTGTAATTTAGTTCTAACCATTGTTAATAGTTTTGAGAATCTACCACCATCTTGCTCAATACCGTTTACCTGATGCGTAATAATCTTATCGCCTGTGTTAAGTAATAATTTTTGAGCTTCAGGGTTCTATTGGAAAGAATATAACATCAAATAATACAGTAATTTACTACTTATTTGATCCCATTTAGCGGTGTCTAAGCCTGCCAAACTCCGACCAATACGTCGTATCATTGATGGGTCTTCTTCCCCCATTATTTGTTGTGCTGTGTATAAAGCGTGTGGTGATCTACTATACCGTGTTTTTATATGCTGAAATGCTTGTTCAACAGAATTATATTCTACTTTAGAACCGTCCTTGAATGTGTATTCGAATGGTCTAATTGCGAGATTGCTCAACTCTGCATTATCACCAGTCTCCGCATATACGTTAACACTGGTCTCCATAAATTCAAGACCATAACCATTATATTGTGGATTACGATTCAATTTCTTCACAGCGGTTATACCATACCGTGATTTAAATTCATCAATAAGCCAATCAACAAATCTGGATGGTAGTGCAGCTTTACCCATAGCCATACTAGTCTGGAAAGTTATATTCTACAATGGAGAATTACCTATCTCATTGAATATCGCTGTGTTCAATTTCTTAAACAATTCAAAATCCTCATCTGTATCCTAGAACTACCCTTCTGTGGTTAGCCACTTACCTGTAGAATCTTGCTGCGCTTTTTTAACTACAATACCAAATGAATTTGGGTTCGTAATACCTTGAGAATTTGTTCTCACACATGCCATATTGGTACCAGTTTTACCAGCAGAAACATTCAATAACGGATTACCAAATTGTTGTAACTACGGTAAGCTTAAACCATGTACAGCTGCACAAGCTTGGGCATTCTCAGTAAATACTATACCTGTAGTACTATTTATTTCAGGTGTAGTTTTTTCATACTATTGTGAGAATGATACTTGTTTCTACGTAGCCATTGTACCAAATGCTTTTTCAAACAGTTTATCAATCGCACGAGACCCAAGTTTATTTAATTCTCTAGTACCAATACCTGCAAAATTTGTAGTCAAATCTGGTACGCCACGGTATGCTACAAATACACCCTTATTATAATCAAACTAGAACCATGAGTTTTTATTCTGATCGAATACAAATACTGGTTTATGAACATCTATTGCCATCTATACAGCCCATCCGGTACCACCATTCACGGTTTTATCACTTTGTAATGTAGACACTGCAAATACTGCATCAGAATATTTAACTTGTATCCAATCTCTTGCTAGTAAATTCATATACTTTTCTATATTCTTCCTACCAAGAGTTTCATTTGCTTTGCGTACATGAACAACGCCTTCTTCGTAATCTTCACGACTTATTTCGTAATTACCAGTAGGTGTTTTCTCACCATAATAGTAAGCATTTGTTTGTGAACCTCTCTATTGAGCATGCATTGCAAACCACGTATCAGCACCAACAGCACCACCTGAATGTAGTGTAAAGGACTTTGGATCGTTGTTTACCGGCATACTCATGTCAGCTATCTCTTTCTTAACTTCTTTACCTAACGGTGAATTATGATGAGCATAGCAATATCCGCAGCCAGACAAACATTTATCTGAATACTTAAGCATATCTATTTTACCACCAAAGCATGAACAGTTACCCCGTTGGCCACCTTCTGGTAATTCTAATGATGTGCCTAACATGTTATTAACTGCGTTTGCTGATAAACAACCCTCTTTCTTGACACCCGGTATGTTGATATTTTCAGCACAGCTTGATACTTCTTTTACGCCGTATTTCTTGGCAGTATTTACAACAAACTGAGCTATTGCCTATATTACTTCTGGTTTCGCATCACGTACATTACGGTTTACTACATTATAAAACTTAGAGTAGTCGTATCCAAGAGCCTCCATATACTTTGCAGTTGTCTTGTACTGATCCATTACAGAGAATCTGATATGTACACCCATTGCAGCGCATCTCTTAATTATTTGTTCGATATCACTACGCTTCGTAACACCTGGCACTATAGGGTCTATACGAACTGTTACCATATTTGGGTCAAGTCCTTCTTTGATGTAGCCTTCGATAGCATCCAACATTTTTGTATATGGTAATACGTGTGGTTCATATTTGGTACCGCCTAAACCAGATATACTAAAATGTATCCATTTTGGTATAGGATATTGTAATAGTTTTTTCATAGGCAGACCATCGTGTTTTGTAATTATATACAAAGCATTTATATCTTTACCTGAGAACTTTTTACCAACTCTGTTGAATATACTACGCTTGCCATCAAGTACCTCTATTATTTGATTAACAAAGAATACTGGGTCGGTATGCTCACTAGCTACTGCAACTACCGGTGTATCACCAGTAAATGGTCTTATAGCTCTAGCTTCAGCATTAGTTAAGAACCCATTCTTTGACTTCAGTGTTTTTACACTTTCTTTTTCTGTAGCGAATCTTTCTGGGTCATTCTGTGTATTCTAACTGTCATTGATTAGTCCTTTGGCTGGCGTTGCAGATAATGCTGTAAACGGTTTTGTAATCTTCACTTTAACCGTATTATTATTAGCATCGATAAACTCAACAATATCACCTTTTTTTATTGTACTCCAATAAGAATAATGCCCGTCGGAAACGTATCTTGTTGTTGCAGTACGTTCACCAGTTTTAATAGCCTCAAATGTTGTTTTAGCCTTTAGTCCTGGTCTCGCTTCGCTATTATATGCGTAAACCATCTTCATTCTAAACTGCGGTTTTTGGTCTCCGGTGTATAACTCATATTCTGCTTGATAAGCTTCATTTATTCTCGGCATTACATTTTTATTAAAATGCTCTACAGACCATCCCTCTTTTTGAGACCACGCATCAGCAAAATCTACCGGTTGGTTTTTCTAAGCAACATAACCAGCACGATTGGTAATAACCACCACTTTTGATTTAGCTCTAGTAACAGCTACATATTTTAACGCTTGCTGTGTTTTAGCATCAAATGGAGCACCAATGGAATCCCATTGTATAATTACTTTATCGTATGTACCACCTTGTGATTTATGTATAGTGTGCGCATAACCATAATCTAGTCCTTTTGAATAAATCAATCTACCATTAACCTCGACGTTCTCCATCAATACGAAAGCACGAGTCAATTCAGACAACTTTTTCTATGCCGCTTGTGCTAAATTAAAATTACCTTCAGTATAAAATCTAGAAATATCTTGATTAATTTGTTTAGATTTGTTTACTATACGCATAATGTTGTCTTTATTAGCATTCTTTGATACAATGAATATCTAAAATGCAGATTGACCAGCTGCTGTAACTGGTTTCACGCGACAGACATATCCTTCCAGCTATACCTTTTCACCATCGGTACTTAATTCTATATCGTTAACCGTCAGTTCACTAACTTTTTCAACAATATAGTCGATACTGTTTTTAATCATATCACTATTACTATATCCCATTAAAATATCGCCAACAACCAACTGTGGTACGTCTTTCCCAAATCTCAACTCTCTTGCAAGTTTATTCAACTAAGCAACACCGTTATTAGTTGCAGACACTATTCTCAGACATAATGGGTTAGAATTGAAGTCACAGTTTGAAAGCTCGGTCTATATAACTGAATTTTCCTATTGTGGGGTTGCAAACAATATTGAACCACCGTTTTTTTCAGCAGAAATATAAGAAATATCTTTACCTTCACGAAGTCTTGTTGCTTCAGCAAGTATTGGATTATTACCAGTTCTTTCAACTTTAGTTAGTTGCATCGATGGCAATACATTTTTAAATACAGGAGAAATACCATCATTACCAACAGATGGTAACTATGCAATATCTCCCATAAATATCACATTAGCGCCAAATTGTGCTGCTGTGCTACTTATTAATTCATACAACGTATTACCAATCATGGATGATTCATCAATGATAAGCCAATCACCCAATTGGAGTCTTGGCTTTCTAACTTTTTGATTTATTGACCTACGTAAATCATACTCACTCGTTAAGTCAACCATTGGTGACAAACCCAATAATGAGTGCAGTGTCATAACATCACCAACATTGTTAGCGGCTAATACAGCATTAGCTCTGTGTGTCGGTGTTGAGAATTTTACAGTACACCCT
>ERZ808292.201-NODE-201-length-17038-cov-4.429724_pt1 | contig 17038 bp, 26 predicted proteins | sample MGYA00521275_ERZ808292 | MGnify/ENA primary metagenome ERZ808292 (study PRJEB31516, sample SAMN03275613) | gut metagenome | biome: mammalia-associated habitat; material: feces | host: Papio cynocephalus | place: Kenya | collected 2012-07-26 ... | reverse complement strand
TCGCCTTGTGGCGGCTCTTCTACTTGGAAATCAGATAAGTCATACCCAAGGGCGAAAGCAGCACCCATACAGAAGATTTTCTGCTTTTCTCGGTCGCTTGGGAACAACTCGTTAGACTTCTGTCTTATTTCTTTAGGTAATATCATACGCCTAAGTATTTTTGTTGATTTTCTACATCATGCCGAATGTGAAGCAATGCGATATACTCGTCAGATGAAGGAAAGTCAAATCCTGTCTCTTCCTTAGACCAAGCACGAAAGTTGTCTATTGACTTGCTCATTTCGTCCTGCGTAAGGTCGGCAGAGGAACGTAGGTAAGTGTAAATCTCACCTGTGAACTTGTCTATCCCCTCTCTGACGAATATATCCTTGTTTGCGGTCAGCTTATAGAAATGCGTCTTAACTTCATCAAGTGTATAACCGAATTGTAAGCCGAAAGAAGATAGCATTGTATGTAAGTATTTGTTACTTTGTAACGAACGTCCTTTCTTCTCTGTAAGCTCAACCATCGAGCCTTTGTTTTGAAGCTCTACACATCTGTCACGGAACTTTTGAAGCTCCACTGCATTCTTTAAGTTGTACCACATATTTCACAATTAAATGCTTGCTTTATCATTTCAACCTTTGCATCAAAAAGGCAAATCTGAACTATCACCTTGCGCATTTGGTGGTGCAGGCTGACCGTTAGGCACTGCGCTACGCATAGCTTGTTGTTGCGCTTGTGCTGCGGCTTGCGCTCCTGCGGCAGGGTTGTTCGCTCCCCACTGCTGACCGCCTTGTTGGTAGCCTCCTTGTGGTGGCTGCTGCTGTCCTGGGCGAACGACGTTCCAAGCCTTAATCGAGTTAAACCACTTGTCCTGCCATTGCCTTGCATCAATATCAAAAGAAACAGTGATTGTCTCGCCGCCTTGGATATTGAATTGTGCGATGCGGTCAGCACCGAATACCTCGAAGCAAAGATGCTTTGGGTATTGTTCTTGTGTCTCAATTACGTATGATTGTGTTTTCCACTCGCCACGTGCAGATGTTCCTGTACGCTCTGGAAGGATAGCAATCACTACACCTGTCATTTCCATATTTCTATAAATTAATTATTTCGTCAATGAATTTGTTAGCGAGGACAACCCTGTCTTCCATCAGTTTGATGTCTTCCTCGTTGCGCTCGATTTCAGCCCAATGGATAGGCTTTGATAGCCAAGGGCAATACGTTATAAAGATACCCGACTTAGCGTTGGTGCAGCTCATTTCAGCCATCATCTGCCAATAATACTTCGGCTCTGTGTCTTTGAGCGATTCTGCATCGTGGATAAGTGTTCGATACTTCATATAAGTATTGATGTTCGGACACTTGACCTCGATGATACGAATATCACCACCGTCACGACCGTAGATTGCTCCATCTGGACTTGCGGCAAAGTGAGGTATCGTGTCGTGCTTGCAAGAAGAAAGTTCGACAATCTCGCCATCGGGGAAATTCATATCCATAAAAAGCCGCTTTGCAGCGTCCTCTTGGTCTGCTCCCCATTGCATTGCCTTGGTGTTCACAGATACTTGGTCGATGTAGTCTTGAAACGAATCATCATCGTTCAAGAAAGCAGGATTGAAAAGTCGCTCACCAGCTATCTGATAGAGATAAGACTTGGCTGTTTCTGAAAACAACTCGTCTTTCTTTCTACCAGACTTCATTATGTCGGCGACCTTGCTCCCTGTTATGTTACCTATTCTGCAACGAAACCAATCTAAGCTACGTTGCTCGATGTTATCAACTATCATAGACTAAAAGTATTTCTTTTGAAACTTGCGGCGAAGATAGTTTGCTACTTCTTCTGGAGTTTTCAAAAAGCCTTCTTCGATAAGCATTGCTACCTGCTTTTCGAGTTCAAAGTATTCTTTCTGTTTCTCTTCTGTTCCATACTCATTGCGAAGCTGGTGTTCGTGACGACCTGTAATCACAAAATTGATACCACGCCCAATTATCGGCATATATTGCTTCATCTGTTGTGAAGTACTGATTTTGTTCATTGCAGAAGACAACTGCTTGTAAGCATCGCCAGCTTCGTTTCGATAAGTAAGCATTTGGTCAGAAACGAACTTCAAAACTTTTACTTTGAATGTCGGATTGAGCCACATAGCGAAATCAATAAAGAGAAGATGGTGCATCCAAGTACCACCGTTTTTGCCCCTTGTTGCTAAATAGGGAGATTTGTCCCCATTTAGATTTTCCTCTTCGCAAAGGGCTTTTATAAATTCTTGTGTAGCTTTGTTGGATAAATAATCCTTCAATTCTTTATTAGAAGAGTTTGCTACATTCCAAGCCTTTAGTAGCTCGGTGCTATTAAAATACCCATCTTTAGTACGCTGTTCAACCTTGAAGTCAGCAAGCGGTCTAATCATTATCTGATTTGTAATCATTTCTTATCCTCCTTCTTAGCGGCTGCTTCTGCTTTAGCTGCCTCCGCCGCCTTGGCTGCGAGATTTTCTTTCTTCTCACTTTCAAGATTGTCAACATACTCAGGAGCGAAAGCATCAATATCCAAGTCTTGAACATCTGAAACGTTAGTGTTCACTACAGATTGGTCGAACGTGATTGCTCGCTGCATTTCAACAGACTTAGGTGCAAACTTCAAGATGGACTTCAAGACAGTCTTCTGTGCCATAGCATCGAAATCAGATTTCCAAGGTGAGTTGTAACCCGCACGGAATGCTTGTGAGAATTTCTGTGCGTGAGCCTTAACCTTATCAATATCCCAGTAAGCGACCTTGGTGAAACCGTTCAAAAGCTCAAACTTAGCCATATAACCGATAACCTTATCAGACTTCTTCTGCTTCTTGTCGAAAACATAGTCCTCATCGAACTCATCACCCGAAATATACTCACCTTCGTGTACTGGAGCAGCGAGTATCTTCTTGAACTGACCGCTACGCTGGCAGAGCTGCAAGATGCCTAGGTAGCCAACCTGTAGTTGGCACTGAGGACCATAAGGGATAAGATATGCCTGTCCGAGCGTTGGGATAACCTGCAACTGCATCGTGGCTGCAACCATCGCCGCACCGATAATACTCATTGGCTGTGCCTTGCGAAGCTGTGGGTTTCCGTTAGCTACACTGATAACCGAACTCATAAAACTGTTAGCCATCTGTGGGCTATTCCAAACCTCGTTAAGTTTACCAACAACGGCAGGAGAGTGCATCAACTCACCTAACGACATACCAGTATTTTGTTGCTGCGTTGTAACTTGTGTTGTCATTTCTAATTTTTAAATTGTTATTTACTCATTCATATCTCCATTCCCAGTTACTGCAACAGTAGTCTGTGAACCTACGAGCCTTTGGATTGCCACACAAGCCAAGCAAAAGGCAATCGTGGCAGGAGTGCTTGTAGAATGGGTTTAGCTGACTTCTGTTCATAGTGAGAATAGATTAATGAACCTTATTGATGTATCGGAAATACGTTTCCACCCTTACCGAGCCTCCCTTTCCGTCGGGTCGGTCGTAGTAGTGAGGAACTGCATCGAGAATCCTCCCCTCGCCATCTTGAAAGTTAAGATACACGCTCTTCGCTTGCAGGGCTAGTACCTTGTCCCTGTCAAGCTCCATAAGGCAAGCGTGTATCTCTCGTTGGTGGAGAACCGCCTTAGCCATCTTTTCGGGCATATTGGCGATAATCTGTCCTACTCTACTCATCCGCTTCTTTTTTCTCTGTGTCGGAAGGCGCATGATGCTCGAATACGTCCATCACGTTCGTAAGGTTAAGACCGACTACATCGTAGTCTATCATCGTTTTGCCCATAACCTCATCAATGTAGCGAAGCGCACGTGCCAACGACTTAGCCTGTACGAGATAGGTAACGTTTGTACGTTTCTCCTTATCGCTCTTCTCGTCGATAGTGATAAACTGCAACTTTGCCTTGAACCACAAATCATCATCGTCTTTGTCTGAGAAGAAAACCTCATCAAAGGTCGCTTTCTTTGCGCTTGTCACTGCGGACTCGCCACTGATATATGCTGACATTTCATCAATGATTGATGATTCCGCCTCCGTGCAGGAAAGAGCATCCACAACGTAAAGTTCCTTTACGATTTTCTCGCTTCCGTCTTCCTGCGTTTTCTGATACTTGATTCTTGTCTCGAACCAAGAGCCTGTTTTTGTACGCATACATTAGTCCTCCTCTGAATTAAAGATTTCACCTAAGGTAGAGATAAGAGGATTGTCCTCACCGAGTTTCTTCTTCAACTCCTCGAAGGACTTCTTGGCTTTCGCCTTTTCCTCTTTCTCCTTGGTATTCTCAGCTTCAATACGAACAGCCATCTTAGTCTGGCTGTACTTGCAGAGCAGAATATCGAGTGCGAGAGCTACAAAGAACTCGTTGCTCGCATTGCGTTGTTTCTCGTCTTCAATCTGTGCCACGTCACGAACGAACTCATCAGAGTCCTCAACAATCAATCGAACCTCCTTGAACTCTTCAGGAGTATCCGCTGCCTTGAACGCCTTGTCGATAAGTGCTTGCTTGTCGATGATAACACTTACCTTAATCTTGTCGTTTGCCATAATCTTATGAATTTAATTAAACAATATGTTATTTCAATCTATACGAGCGAGCCAACTTCAAGTAGTGTTCTTGGTTGGCTCTGTAATATTCTCTTTGCTTTTGCAGTCGCTCCTCACGGTGTGCCATATAGCGTTCGTGGTCGAGCTGGCTGCGTCTTGTGTTACTTCTCATATAACTCAACTATATAAGTTACCGCATTGTTGCCTCCACCTTTATAGATGGTAGCACACAAACAGATTGCTTTATTCTCCCCCCCCCTTATCTGTTTTTTTATCAATTCAAGTTGATGATTTGCTATCATTTCTCAATCAATTCTAAAACGAATGGTCGTAAATCAAAACCACCTACACCATGCGAATAAAACGCTGTTAGAGTGCCGCATTTAACGTATGAGGGGGGGTGAACTACGACTGATTTGTATAGCGTTGGATAGAAAACTATTCTACGTTTCATATAACTCAATAATCATATTATCCTTTGATACGGAAGTAAGCGAAGATGATTTATCACCTCTCACCTCTAATTTCTGAAAGTGTGAGGAAGAAAACCAATCACCATCGCTACGACCTCGTATTGCTATCACTTGACTTCTCATAAATATCTATCAACATCGGATAAAGTTGCTTCTGTGAATAGTAATGACTTAACCCTGTTGTTATACAAGGGCATTTCAGATTACCCCCCCAATTCTCCAAGGGCTTTGAATAAGCCATACCTACGAGTTTAGCTTGTCTCATACATATCTTTTTCCTTTCCGTAGTAGTTATCGTGAAGCCTTTGTTTCTCCAACTCGTAGCCAATCGTGGCTATTTCTTGCTTTTCCTCATCTGTAAATGAAGAGTATTCCGAATAAGCATTCATATACTCCAATGCTTCATCAATGCTTACTTGTGGCTCTAAGAGATAGTCTTTCAGTTTGCTGTTATCCGTTTTCTCCATAAGTTGTGCGACAATACCATCTTTAAGGTAGTATTTATCCCCAGCTTCACATTGAAGAATATCCTTGATAACAATTCCACTATCCTTTGGCTGCGGTATATCTGTTTGGTATCGTGGTAACTCGAAAGGGTCTTCTGAGAAATCAAATAAACTTGTGCAACCCAAATCCTTAACCTTGATATTACTCCAATAGATACGCTTTCTGTTCTGTGCGGAAACCAACGCTGAATTGATATGTACACCACGAACACCGATTGCGTGAGATAAACATCGTTCCCACTTCTCCAGCATTTCAACGTTCTCCAAGAAGAAATAGATATTTGGATTGAACTTGCGTAATTCCGTTAGGATTCTCATATATTCCCAAAAGAGATAGGACTGACCCTCAAACTCGAAACCTTGCGATTTTAACTCCAAGTAGCGGTCGAGAGTGTAAATCTCCTCTCCTTGCGCTGTACTCATACCTTTCATCTTTCCGCTGAAGCTGAATGACTGGCAAGGACTTCCGCCGCAAATGAAATCAGGAACACCATATTCTTGCACCAATGCTGCCACATTAATATCAGTTACTGACCCAACTTGTATCATATTAGGAAAGTTCTGTATCTCTGCCTTGATTGCGTACTTATCTATCTCTGAACTGATAAAACAGCCAACGTCTATACCTAACTCCTTCAGTACGATACTTGCACAACCCATACCATCAAACAACGACCACACCTTGATGGGTCTATCAAACTTTGGCAAGAAAGACCAACAATGCTTTATTGTATCGCATTGCCATCCGTTTCCGTCTTGTTTGTAGTGTTGGCTTTCGGAAATACCGCTCCAATCGTACCATTCGGGAACACCTTGCAGTCTATCACATTCTGTAGGCGTGAGCCTTCTGATAGCCGCAATGTATGTAACACCATTGATAGTAACCTCGTGTCCTTGCTTCTCGCTCGGCATACGTGATTGAAAGTCTTTGAGCTGTTTTTCTCTAACCTTGTAGTAAAGCTCCGTTGCTAATTGTTTCTTATTCATATCTCGAATAACTTTAAGACAACAGCTTTGTCTGCCTGTCGCCCGAAGTTTTGTTGGGTAATCAAACATTTTGTCTTAGAATTACCCCCCCCCTAAATTCAAATCGTTCACCTGTCGTTGTTGGATATATGACTGCTTGCTTCATACTCATCTGGCTTCATATCTGCCACCCCGAACATCATCGCCAACGCTGCGCCAACAATGAATATCAGACAAGTGGCAAGGAAACTAAAAAATAATATGCTCATAATAATTTGATGTTAAGTCGTTCTGCGGTTATTGTGACAATATCGGTTGCGCCCTGCAAGTAAGAAACTGCGATAAGGTCTTGTAGTAAGATAGTCTCATTGACGTTATCCACGCCTTTCGTTAGCTTCTCTGCATAGGCGTAAGCCATTGCAACCGCTTCCTTACTGAACCTAAGTTCCAAAGCTGTTCTATTCTGTATCATTTTCCAAATATTTTCTTGTAGATACCTTCCCTTGCCTCTCTTGCTCCACGAACGTAAGCGGCTGCGGCAAAGTCCTTGCACTTATCCCAAAACTCCTTGTCATCCATAACGAGACCGTCACCAGCCTTACAGGAGTCAACGAACTCATACGCACGTTCCACAACATCTTGCGGAATGCCAGCGTTTATCATCTGTTTTCAGAAATCTGAAATCATAGCTCAAACATTTTTATCGGCTTTTTACCAATCGTTAGGTGGCAGAAGGCATTGATAGCCTCCGCCGCCACAACGATAAACATTAAACAAATCAAATACGTTATGTAAAAGAAATTCTTCATACCTAAGCTGTTATGTTGACAAAAGAAGTTACAAAATCATCAATCTTGCTTAATCTTGGAACAACCGCTATTTTCTTTTTCAGTTTAGAGATACGTTTTTTATCTTCGCCAAACATATCGAAGAAACTAACAACGCCACCAACGAAAGGGCGAAAAGAGTAGTATTTAGGAAGTAACGGCTTTATATAATTCAAAAACTCAACTATTTCCTTGTGATAATTACCAGCCTTCTGCAATTTACCTTCCTTGAAAGGTTTTGACCCTGTTTTTCTGTCGCTAAATACAAGGATGGCATTCACCAAAGAAAGTTTAGTTTCTTCCATAAACTGTTTCAACTCAACATAAAGCGGATAGCCTTTAGAAACATAATACTGAAACCATTCCTCTTGTCTCCAAGGTGAAGCACAAGTGTTTATCACTTTCATCGCTTGCTCTGGGTCACCATTGTAAACGACATAATAAATTGGCATTTTCTTTTCCTTGCAGACCGAAAATCTATTCTGTCCGTCAATGATATTCATTTGCTTGTCAACTATAATCGGACAGTAAGGTGTCAAATCTAGCTTCTCGATACTTTTTGAAAGCATCCTGTTTGTTCCTACCGCTCTGTTATACGACAAAAAATGAAACTTGTCGTAATCTGCTGTTACAAAAATTTCCATATACTCAACCTCATAAAATAAAAATGAGCCTCGGCAGTCGGCAAATTTCAAGTGATGCAAGTAGAAAAGATTCAACTCGGTATGTACTTATCGCTGATGGTCGGTCAGCACTGCCTCGGCTCTGTTTTGACCTATTCTAAAGAAATTTGTGGAGATTGGTGGAATCGAACCACCTCGTAAGCTAAGATGTGTGCAGTATTGCCAGCACGCACACAAATGGCGATTGAATTTGCTCCCATCCCAGTGGCTTTCGGTCAGACCCATAATAAAAACCCTCCTAATCGCTTGTATGTTCGTACTACCCAAGATACGTTAAACAATCTCCAAATGACCGACGGTTGCTGCCAAATTTTAAGAGTAACAAGCAAATGAATGCTTGCGAATGCTTATCCTTTTCCTTGCCCAAGGGAACAACCATCGGTCGGTGTGGGCGTTGACTACTGAATGTGTGAGAAGTTTGCGAGTAGTTTACACTGCTTATCAACTCTTGCCCAAGGAGCACACCCAGTAGTCGATTGTCGGGCTAGGTACTGATGTTATCTTTTAAAAAAGAAATCCAACCTAAAAGTAAGGGAGGCGTGTCCCAGGCTATTTAATCTCCTGCGCCTCACGTAAACGCCACGCCTCCCTTTGTACGTGAGTATATTCACTCGAAAAAATGAAAAGTATTTCCAAACAAAGCAATCGGTGCAGCGTTCCTACGCCTTTAATCCGTCGAGCCGCACACCAAGCTCCACCGCACCGATTGATGGTGTGCGTATGCTTACACTTTAAATCCTTTTTCCTCGAATGCCTTCACCGTCTGGTCTGCTTGCCACACCGCACCCATCGTGAACACCACCATAACATTGATGATGGCTTTCTCCGTTGCGTCCTTGCCAAGCATATCCACGGCGAATTTCCTTGCCGCATCCTTTAAGTCTGCGTTGCGGTCAAGAAAATCGTCAAACATTGATATTGTCTTTGCCATATTAAAACAAACTTGCTTGTGTATATTGTTTTCGTTTCTCTAACTGAGGCGACACCTCGAACAAATCGTTACTAACGTATCTCTTCACGTTCTCAACTCCTTGCGTATAGATTTGCTTCTTAATCTCGAAGCCATACGCCTTGCGCTGCATCGAAGCTGCTGCAACAATACTACTGCAACTCCCTGCGGTAGGGTCGATAACAACATCGTCGGGGTCAGTGAACAAACCTATCAATCGCTTCAAAAGTGGAATCGGCTTCTGAGTTGGATGGCTCTTTGGCATACCCATATCTCTCGGAAACTCCATACAATTCATAACCATTTCTCCGTGGTTGTTGAACTTTGGTAGTTTATCACGATAAAGAATCAATCCATACTCGCAATTACCAACAACCTTCATATTAGCTTTCAAGACTTGTGGAGAGTAATTCTTTCTGAACACCAAAGGTATGCAGCCTTTGAAACCATATCGCCCCCCCAATTCCTTGTAATAGAATTGTTGTTCCCATCCACAAAAGATAACCATACAAGGAGCTTTACCTTTCTCCTTTGGCTCTGGTCGCAACATCTGTGAGCAGAAGTGCATAAACTCGGCAGGACGGAAATCTTTGTCTGTATCAAAGAACTCTTCTCCTGCAAGGTCGCTCTCTCCGTTCTTGTTATCTCCGTTAATATACCAACTAGGATTGCTTGCATAAGCATTAACCCCAAGGTTATAGGGTGGGTCTGCTATGATTAACTGAGCCTTTGGTATGTTGCAGTGTCCGAAATTTTGAAAGTGTGTGTTAAACACTCCAACCCTATTGTGAAGCATACGAAACTCTGGCTCAATATCCAATTTTACATCTTCAACTGTATGTTTCATTTCTCAACCTTTATTTACTATTTTACAAAAGGAGGCTACGTTCCCTAATTTATCAGTGCAACACGTTTTTATCAGCCAAACTTTAGGAACAATTTACGTGCTGTGCATTTCAGCTCTTCCCAGTGAGCAACTTGACCTCCAATATAGATGCAGTCGTAACCGCACCTATGGGAAATTCACTAAACTATGGAATATAAATAAACTAACAACTTCGAGAATAAGACAGCGGAAGAGTGTTACCTCCTCCGCTGAATGTCATTCCAAGTCTTGCCTTGGATTGGCCTATCTATAAAAGAAAAGACGTTCACTGCGGTTTGCGTTGTAGGCATCTGTCCTACGCCAAATTCTTTCAATAATAGCAATCATAAACAATCAAATAATCTTCCGCTCAGGAGTCGATGGTAGTAATCTACAAAGACTGTAATAGCCTTTGAGCACTTCCATAAGAGCAACCTGGACTTTCACCAGGATGGTGTCCTTTACACCATAATATTAATTGTTAATACTATATTTACTTAAATTTGTTGTTCAATAAATGAAACAACGCTCACTTTAAAGTGAACACTACTCTCGCTCGAATAGCCTAAACTATAATGCTGCATCCGTCAGGTGGGTAGTCGATGATTCTCCACTCATTTTTCTTGATGTGGATAGCCTCTCGAAACACCATCTTCGGGTCGCCACGATGTCGTTTTCTGTTGTGGGCGACAATCTTGCTTATCATTCCCTTTGCGGTTATTCGGAACTCACGAAGGGTGTGCGTGTAATTGCTTTTCACGTCACAGACGATGATTTTATCTCCCTCAAAGAAGATGAAATCGGGCTTGTAACCGTGACCGCTCACCATCAATCTTCTATCGTACCGAACCTTTGTTTTCAGTTGCTTTGGCACTCTCATATAGATGGATGGAAAGATGTTCAGCTTCACTTGCCTGTGTATGCAAGAGACGTTCTTGTCTGCAAGGAGTATCTGGTGATACTGGCATTCTTCCCTGCTGTCGTACTCTGTGCCATCACGTGCCAAGTACTTGTGTTGTATTACTCTTGCCATACGCTAATAATCTTTGCACGATGTTTCAGAAGGATTCTTTACAAGTGAAGAGTAAGCATCACACCCGAACCTTTGAACCTCTCCAGTGGCATACTGGACTATGTAATCTCCAGTTCGGGCAATCAAGCTGCCCCTTGTGCAGTTATCCTTAATCTGCACCGTTATTTCCTTTTCGTCCTCGCTAACGTCTATCCTCTGCAAGTACTTTAGCTTTCTTAGCTTCGGAAGGTCGTCACGATGAACCCTAACACTATCTATTATCTTCATTTTATTTTTGATGTATCTCTGTTAAAAACCTTGGTGTAGGCTGACTTAACAACCTATCACCAAGGGAAAACAGTAAATAAAAATTCCAACTAATGGTTTTTGTAACTCCATCGTGGTCTCTGCGGTATCGAGCCGCATTCTCTTGGCTGGTAGGAAAGTTACATAAGTAACTCGGTCGGACAATTAAAATCCAACGCCAAGCGCATTACCTTTATGCTTTGAGACCTCAATCCTCTCCACTTGTCGCAAGCGAAGAGGAAAAAATAAATTTCAAACAATCTTTTATGAATTGGCTTTTATCACCTTTTCGTAAAAATTCAGAAACCACTCATCCTCACGAACGAATGGAAACACAAACAACCTTTTTAAAACTTAATAACTAATAACCTTCAAAATCGAAATAAATATTTAACCTATATAACTAAACTATTTTCCTCGCTCGGAAATAACACCAATGGGATTTATTACTTTGGAGGCGATGGAGGAGTCGGACCTCCGTCTTTCGGTGATAAGATAGGTATCACTGATTACCGATTGTGTTTTCCCACGACACCAATCGCCTCTTTATCATATGAGAAGAAAATTTATCCTTTTCACGTTTCCGTCCTTTCATTCCGTCCTTTCATTATTCATAACATATCCTAAATTCCGTTATGTTGTGTGCTTATAGTCGTCGAACCACTAGGCATTGAAGCCTACCAGTCGCACATCAGACTCAAATGCTGAAACCAACATTTGGCGAGACTCCTCAACAAGCGAAGCATATTAGGTTTGCTTTGTCCGCTTGGCAGGATTAATAACTCGTCTTTTCGTATTACGTGCGTCCTTTCACACCGTCATGGATTGTTAGTCTCGTGATGTTACTTTCTACACGCATACTTTCTGTGCATTTTCAATATTTCAAAGAACTTTTCCTCACTTTCATTCTTTTGTAGTCTCTGCGGAATCGAACCGTCGCTAACTGAACCAAAATCAGTTGTGCTGCCACTACACCAAGAGACCGTTTTGGGCGAGTGACAAACGAATCAAATAAAAGGTATGAACTCGCCCTAACCTCCACGCCTGGAGAATTTCACATATGAAACAATCAGAAGCGCATCACTGCGGTATTGTATGTTCACAGAACACATTTTATGTAGTTTTATCCAAAAGTACTACTTAGTACACTCTGTTACTCTCAATCAGATTGTCGATGTCCTCCTTCTTGAAGAAGGCAGAGTTACCGACCATATAATGAGGCAACGTTCCGCTTTTCCGAAGGCTCACGATGAAGCTCTTGCCCATACCAAGATATTCGGCGGCTTCCTGCTGCGATAGCCATATCTTCTCGACTGGGATTATCTGTATCTTTTTCTTCGGTGTCATAGGCTAGTCCCTTAATGCGAAAGTTGCAGCAGATAAGTAAGCCATCAACTCTATACAATCTTGTTTTGAAAGCAGAGTTTCGATTTCTTTGTCACAACCGTCGTTTATATTAAGTACAACAGCATCATAAACAATCGGGATTGCATCTTCAGTTTGCTCTGTTATAGTAGTTGTGCGAACTGACACGATTCTGTCACAAACAGAGCCTACCTCGGCAGACTCGAACATCACATTCTCTGTATTCTTATTTACAGAAGAACGCCTTGAAGACCAAATTCCGTGAAAGAAATTGCTTCCAGCATCTGCTATCTTTTTAAAAAAAAATTTTTCTTCCATAACTTAATCGTTTTGATTATTGACGCTCTTAACCATTTTTGAGACAATATCGAACATTTTACCAAGGAATCCGTGCTTTTCTGCAACATCAAGACTACTTTGAGTCTTTTTCTCCTTGTAGCTATTAATACTTATATTATAAGCATAATAGAGATTGTTATATATGTCGTGCCAAATGTCTTTCTGAGGAGTATTCGTAGCAGCTGCATATTGATTAACCAACCGACGAATTTTGTTACGCATTGAAATCTCGGGCACCTTATTCTCGGAAACCTCAGCTTCGAGAAGCAACTTCCCATTCTCGATACGTTCCTGTTTTATCTCTGCAAGTTCTCTCTTCGTGTCAGCAACATCACGCTCTACATTTGATAAGCGATGCTCTTGTTCTACAAGCTGATTAATTGAGATTTGTAAAATCTCCAGCTGTGTTTTTGGCTTCATCGCCGATTTTATCTCTGCTTCCATATTATTGAAAGCTTTAATGTAATCGAGCTTAAACTGCATTGCTTTCTTGCCAGTAAAACCCATTACCAAGAGCGAAAAACCATCTCTGTTCATCAAGAACATTGGATATGTTTGCCTATTCTGCTCATTCACGTAAGTAGTTTCCTCAAACATTGAGGTCTCGTCATTTTTAACGATACCATCGTCTAGTATCTTTCTTATTGCCTTCAACACATTGTCGTGCGATTTTTCAAACTTTTCGGCAACCAATAAACTACTTGTTACTGCCTGGTCGTTTTTTCCACGGAAAACTATCTCTTCCATTTTACCTCCTATATTTTTATTCTTTTACAAGCATCTTTTGCAAGAATGCTTTTTCATTCTCCAGACACTGCACTCGTTCTTCAAGTCGTGCCTTTTCAATCCGTAATTGGGTTGCATCATCGAGATGTATCATTATCGGCTCAATACCTTTCCCGTAAGCGAGCCATTGTAGGTCGATATTCAGCTTTCCACATATTGCCATCATTGCGGCTTTTGTGAAGTTGCTTTGACCTTTCAACATCTTTGATAGATTTGAGCAATCAAGACCAACGTCAGCCGAGAACGACCTTGTGGACTTATAATTGCCAAGCTCTATAATCTTCGCAACCCTCCGACGAACATCTTCTTGATTATACTCTATCTTCATTATTTTTCTTCAAATAACTATATTTAACCAAAAAAGTTTGGTGAAACGAAGCTAATTGACTATCTTTGCAGTGGATAAATAGCTTAGACGGTGTTTCACACTCCGTCCCACCTTTTTCGTCTTTCAGTGTTGTAACTGATTAACGTTTGCAAAGGTACGAAAATAACCACAAATAACCAAACATTTCAAGAAGAAAGTTTGGTTATTTAACCTATCTTTGCAAAAGGTGGCGCGTATTGTGTAATTTCTAAACAGATTTTAAGAATTATGAATGATATTGCGATGAACTTAAAGACTTGCTTCGATATAAGCAAATTCAAGTCGATGAGCCAGTTCTGTAAGGTGATAGACATAGACCAGTCCAACCTCAACAAGAAAATGAGTGAAAAGAACACTAAGTATTCTTTCACTAAAGAAGACATACAGAAGATATGCTATAACCTTGGGCTAAGAAAGGAATGGCTTGTAAACTCAGAAGGAGAAATGTTCGACGACAAGGCATCTGTAAATCCGTCTGACTGGGTGTTCGGCAAAGACAGGACTCCTAATATTAATATGGTGAACACAGATAGCGCACACCATAACAAACAGATTGTGAACGATACTTCCGACAGCGAGGTTAAGCTACTCCGAGAGCAGATTGCAGACCTACGAATGCAGCTTATCAACAAGGACGCACAGATTAAGCAGCTACTCGATATGCTTGCAAGCAACAAGTAGGATTGCGAACAATGTGCGAACAAGAAAACCATCAATACAATATAAATATTTATAAATCAGTAAGTTAATAGAGTTATATATGATTTCAGTAACAAATATGGTGATAACACCACCTAACTCACTGATTTTCAAGTCTAACATTTTAATAAAGCAACGCTAAAAGTCGTGAAAATCGCCCGAAAAGCCCCGTATTCCGTGTTAAATCATATAGTTTATGCGAACAATATGCGAACGTGCGAACAAACGACCTAAGTGTTTGCAGGAAAGGAAAACGACAATGAAGATTTACGTAAACAACAGAGACTTTAAGGTGTTCTTCGTAGTTACACACAAGTACAAGAGATTCAACATCTACACTGGCTTGCAGACAACAGAGAAGTTTACAGGTATGGTGTTCCCCAAGTCGGACAAGAATGCAAAGGCTAAGACGGCGAGACTAGCTAATCTATATACAAGAACGGAAGATTACATTCTGAGCCACCAGACGGACACGCCCGAAGAAATGAAGCTGCACATCGGTGAAATCATCAAGGGAGCGAAGAAAAGCGATGCAAGCTCGTTTGTAAGCTACATACGTAAGGTTGCGGATAGCAAGGGCAAGTATAACACCAAGCGCAACTATGAGCGTGTTGCACGAACCGTTGAGGCTTACGACAAGGACTGCACTTTTGACACAATCACCAAGAAGTGGCTTCTTTCGTACATCGAGCACGAAAAGAGCAAAGGTCGAGTTGTCAATGGCATACAGACTGACTTGCAGATAATGAAGTTCGTGTTCAACAAGGCAATGGAGGATGGACTCACGGACAAGTTTCCGTTCCGTGGCGTGGCAGTAAAGAAGGAGCAAACCAAAAAACGCTGCCTAACACTGGAGCAGCTACGAGCCATAAGAGACTTCAAGCTGACTGGCAAGAAGGCAATGTATCGTGATTGCTTTATGCTCTGCTTTTATCTGATAGGCATTAATATATCCGACTTACTTTTCTTGCCCAAGAACGCACTGAAGAGCGGACGTATATCGTACAAGCGCAACAAGACAGGCAAGCTGTACGACATCAAGGTAGAACCAGAGGCGATGGAGATTATAAACCGACATAAGAGCAGGAAGAAAGACTTTCTCCTTAGTTTCTTGGAAGAGGCAAATACAACATACACCAATAGGTTTGCCAACAATATGGCAAAACACCTACGCACCATCGGCGAGAAGGAGCGGCACAGCTACTATGTTACCGTCCACCCAATCGAGGAAGGCATAACAAGTTACTGGAGCAGGCATACCTGGGCGACGATGGCGAGCGAGATAGATATACCTATGGAGGTTATCGGTCGTGCCTTGGGGCATTCCCTTTGGGATAATGCGGTCACATCTACCTACATCAAGTATGACACAAGGAAGGTCGATGAAGCTAACAGAAAGGTTATTGATTACCTTAATTCAGATTTATTGTTATTTATACACTAAATAAAACTTAAAATGTGTTTTGAGTTTTCTGAAAGGGCAAATAAAAAAGGGGAGGCTACTGACCTCCCCGATTTTTTACTTGTCATATCCGTGCTCCTTTGCAACTTGCTTGTTGTGCTCGTCGCCTAAGATATTCTGTATCTGCTTTCTGTAAGCCAGCACACCGTCCAAGAACGAGTGAATATAAAGCTCGTTGTACTCGTATGGAATCGTAATAGGTTTCTCTATCCATTCCTTTGTTACCTGTACATTGTTCAACAACGCACCCACAAGCCTCTTCTTCTCGCAGTCGAAGCCTTGTGTGTAGCCAGCGGCAAACGGAGTGAGCGACTTGAAGAACGGTGTCGGTTGCTCACTTAGCTCCTGTAGTCTCTGTTTTAGAGTCTTTGTTTGATTCTGTTCCATCATTATTTTCCTTTTTGATTTCATCCATCATTTCGTGGAGTCGTTTCACCTCCTGCTCATAGACAGCCCTAAACGACTGGTCGTGGTTAAGAAACAGGCTGAGGCTCTTCTTGCGCTGCATAAAGTCAGCCTTATTCTTGTAAATCATACCCTGCAATGATGTCAGTCTGTGTCGCTGCATTTCAAGTTGAAGCTCATCATAAGCCCACTGAACAGTCTGAAAGGCTCTCTTCTCGTTCTCGTTGCAGTCCTTGGCAAGGTCATAAAGCTCCTTGTTTCTTTTCGTTAGCTTTTTTATCTGTCTGTTTTTCAAGAACAGAGCCAAGTTACAGAACGAAATCGCCAAACATAGAATACCGATAACCCAATCCGTCACAAAGAACATATAGATTGCCAGTACAGCGTATGCGACTGCAAATATTACAGAACTATCCCCAAGCCAATTCTTAATCTTTTCTTTCATATTCTTTTTCTGTTAAGTGTTTGTTCAATCTGATG
>ERZ808292.199-NODE-199-length-17120-cov-10.748198_pt1 | contig 17120 bp, 16 predicted proteins | sample MGYA00521275_ERZ808292 | MGnify/ENA primary metagenome ERZ808292 (study PRJEB31516, sample SAMN03275613) | gut metagenome | biome: mammalia-associated habitat; material: feces | host: Papio cynocephalus | place: Kenya | collected 2012-07-26 ... | reverse complement strand
AAGAATTTTGCTTTTGCAAGCGCACGGCGTTTCAAGTCGAATTTGTTTGAAGTGACGCTTCTGTACACTTGATAAATCGCCTCGCTTGCGTCGAAGTCGTATTCGAGCAACTCACACGCAATTTCGTGGGTGCGTTTCGTGGTGTTGGAATAAGAAAAACAACCGCTGTCCGTCACGATACCGCAAAAAAGCAGTTTCGCAACGTTTACATCGATTGCTTTCATAGATTTGAGCAGTTGAAAAACGATTTCCGCACACGCGCTTGCCGTTTCGTCAACGTAGCAAAGCGAAGCGAATCTCTCAAAGGATTTGTGATGGTCGATAACGATTTGCGTTTTTGCCGACAAAAACGACTTCATACACTGTCCGAGTCTGTCGATGGAACTCGCGTCTATACTGATTGCGAGGTCGTGAACTCTCTTTTGCGGAAAAGTAATATCTTCGCTTTTGAACAGAGTTTTATATTTGTCGGGAACGGGCGAATCGCAGTATGCCGAAACGTTTTTACCCTTGTTTTTGAGAGCGACGTAAAGCGCGAGCATACTGCCCAAAGCGTCGCAATCTGGTTTAGTGTGACAATAAAGCGCAATATCGTCTGAGCGATTTATTTTTTTTGAGATTTCTTGAAGAATGTCGTTCATTGTTCCTCGTCGGTGTTTGCAATCGTCCTTTGCTCGTCCAGTTTTTTGATTTTATTGAGTATTTCGTCGATTTTTATGCTGTAATCGACGCTGTCGTCAATTATGAAATTGAGTTCGGGCAAAAGACGGATTTGCACGCTGTCTTTGAGCATATTGCGAATGAACGTTTTGGAACGGCAAATCGTGTAATACGCCTCTTGCCTTTCCTCGTCGTTTGCCGCATATATGGACAAATATACCTTTGCGTATTTAAGGTCGGGCGTGGTGTAAAGTTTGGTCACGCCGACGATTGCATTGTGAAGACGCGGATCTTTAACGTCTTCGGCAATGATTTTGGTGATTTGTCTGGCGAGTTCGGAATTGACTCGTTCCATCTTAATCTTCATTTGTTTTCTCCATCGTGAACGCTTCGATTACGTCGTCCACTTTGACATCTTGGAAGTTGGACAGCATTATGCCGCAGTCGAAGTTTTTTGCCATTTCCTTGACGTCGTCTTTGCCGTGGCGCAAGGAAGCGATTTCGCCGGTATACTCGACTTTTCCGTTTCTGATAAGACGTGCTTGCGCGCCGCGAACGACTTTGCCGTCGATGACGTGGCAACCTGCGATAGTGCCTACGCCGCTGATCTTGAACAATTCACGCACTTCCGCAGAACCGAGAACGACCTCTTTGAATTTGGGATCGAGCATACCCTTGACCGCCTTTTCGATGTCCTCGATTGCGTTGTAAATGATGTTGTAGAATCTGATGTCGATTTTCTTTTGCGCGGCGAGTTGTTTTGCGTTGTTGTCGGGGCGAACGTTGAATCCGATGATGATTGCGTTTGAAGTTTCCGCAAGCAAAACGTCGCTTTCTTTGATACCGCCGACAGCCGCGTGAATGATGTCGATATTGACTTCCTCGTTACCGAGTTTGGCAAGAGATTGCTTGACCGCCTCGACCGAGCCTTGAACGTCCGCTTTGATTATGAGTTTGACGGATTTGAGTTCGCCTTTTGAAATCTTGTCGAACAAGTCGTTGAGCGAAACGGACGTAGATTCCGTTTGACTTGCGGCGAGTTTGAGTTTTCTTTCTTCTGCGAGTTCTCTTGCGAACTTTTCGTCAGCAACGACGTCGATTCTGTCGCCTGCTTCGGGAACGTCGTCCCAACCGGTGACCGAAACGGGCATAGACGGACCTGCTTTCTTGACCTTTCTGCCCTTATCGTCGATCATAGCGCGGATTTTACCCGTGCAAGTTCCGGCGACGACGTTATCGCCGACGTGCAACGTACCTGTTTGAACGAGGATAGTTGCGATTTTGCCGAGACCTTTGTCGAGTTTTGCTTCGACGATAGTGCCTCTTGCGTTTCTGTCGGGATTTGCGCGCAATTCTTCCACTTCTGCGCGGACGAGGATTTGCTCGAGCAATTCTTCAACACCCATACCTGTCTTAGCAGACACGCGCACGACGGGCGTATCGCCGCCCCATTCTTCGGGTGTAACGCCGTTTTCTGCGAGTTGCGAAAGCACCTTGTCGGGATTTGCGCCCGCTCTGTCCATCTTGTTCATAGCGACGATGATAGGCACTTTTGCTTGCTTTGCGTGGCTGATTGCTTCGAGCGTCTGAGGCATAACGCCGTCGTCCGCCGCAACGACCAGAATAGCAATATCCGTAACTTGCGCGCCGCGAGCACGCATCGACGTGAACGCTTCGTGACCGGGGGTATCGAGGAACGTAATGGGATTTCCGTTGAGCGTAACGGTATACGCGCCGATATGTTGCGTAATGCCGCCCGCTTCGCCACCCGTGACGTTCGACTTTCTGATGTAGTCGAGAAGCGAAGTTTTGCCGTGGTCTACGTGACCCATAATCGTGACGATCGGCGGACGCGGAACGAGATTTTCGAGTTCTTCGACGTCGTCCACTTCGAGTTGCGCGCTGAGCGTATCTTCGAGAGTCACGTCGGGCTTATATTCGAGTTTGATTCCGAATTCGTCGGCAACAAGTTCCGCAGTAGCGAAATCGATGCTGTCATTTATTGTCTTCATAATGCCGAGAACGAACAGCGTTTTGACGATTTCCGCGGCGGATTTACCGATTTTTTCACTCAAAGTTTTTATGGAAACGGGGTCGGTGGTTATAACCGCGTTTTCGATTATAACGGTTGCGCTGTTGCCACCGCCTCTGTTCTTGTTGACTTTGTAGTTGCGAACGATTGCTTCGCCGTCCTCGTCGTATGAAATTCTGTCGTCGACGAGATAGCCGCGTTTCATAAGCGCGCGCTTGTTCATCGTTGACTTATCGTCGAACTTGCTCGAACCGTTGTTTGAGTTTTGTTTGCCGCCCTTGCCCTTTTGCGCAGCAGGTTTAGGAGGAAATTGCTGCGCGGCGTTGGCAACGCTTTGCGACGACGAACGTCTCAAACCGCCGTTTTGACCTTGATTTTGTCCTTGCGGTCTTGGACCTTGACCGTTTTGTTGCGGCTTCGGTCCGCGCGGTTGTTGATAACCGCCTTGTCCGAACACTCTCGTCGTAACCTTCGGCTTCGGCGTCGGCGGAACGTAAATCCTGCGCACTTCGCCGTTAGGCAAAATTTCGGGATTCTCTTGCGCAAGTTCGAAAGGCGTTTTGGGAACGACCGCAATACGCGACTTCTTTGCTTCGTCCTGCTTGGATTTCTTTTCCGTCTTTTCTTCGGCTTTTACGGTCGCTTTTTCGGAAGCGGAAGTATCGTCTTTTTTGACCTGTTTTTCGACTTTCGTTTCCTTTTCCGCTTTGACCTCGGCCTTAGGCTCGACTACGGGCGTTTCCTGCGCTTTAACCTTTTCGACGGATTTTTCTGATTCACGTTCGATTTTGTTCTCGACTTCTTCAAACTTTGCCTTTTCGACCGCTTTCGCTTCTTCTTTGGCTTTTTCGATTTGCTCTGCCTTTTGAACGAGTTCATCGCGTTTTGCCTTGATAGAAGCCATAATCACGGCTGCTCTCGACTTTTGACGAGAGATATTTTCGGAAAGTTCGGCAAGTTTGGTCGCCTTATACTCGCCGAGCATTTTTATGGAATCGACGTTTGTTTCTTTTTTGTTTTCGGGCATATTCACCTCAATACACCGACAACCGCTTTTGCGAGATTGTCGTTAGTTATGGCGATTGCGTTGACACCTTCGCGGTGCAAAGCCTCGCCAAGACCGTCCACGATATACACGGGACAACTCATCTTCTTCAATATCCTTTCTTTATACTTATCGGTTGCGGTCGATGAAACGAGCACGACTTTTGCGAGGTTTTTCTTCTCGCAAATAATATCTTCGCCGTAAAGCACCGAACCCGAGCGTTGCGCAAGTCCGACGTAAGCACCGATTTTACTCATTTATCTCACCGTATATCTCGTCGCCGACGTTGCGTTTGAACGCGGCGTTGAGAGTCTTTTTTCTGATAAGTTTTTGTATGCAGTCCTCGCAATTATGCACCCAAACGCCCCTGCCGTCCGCTTTTTGCGAGCGGTCGAGAAACACTTTTCCGTCCTTGTCTTTGACGAATCTCAACATTTCGGACTTGTCGGCGTGTTCCTTGCACACGACGCATTTTCGGGTGTTCTTGGGATAGGACATTTTATTCACCTTGCACTTCTTGCTCGTCTACTTTGAGCGTGGAATAAGGTTTGACGTCTATCTTCCAGCCGGTAAGTTTTGCCGCAAGACGAGCGTTTTGACCGCTTCTGCCGATTGCAAGCGAGAGTTTCTCGTCGGGAACGATAACCTTTGCGTTCTTTTCTTCCTCGTTGATGGAAACCATAAGCACTTGTGCGGGCGAAAGCGCGCGAGCGATATACTCGATAGGATCGTCGCAATATTCGATGACGTCGATCTTTTCGCCGCCGAGTTCCGCAACGACCGCGTTGACTCTGACGCCCTTGTTGCCGATGCAACTTCCGACTGCGTCGACGTTGGGGTCTTCGCTCGACACTGCGAGTTTGGTGCGGAATCCCGCTTCGCGAACGATGCTGTTGATTTTGACGAGTCCCGCCTTGATTTCGGGAACTTCGAGTTCAAAGAGTCTGCGAACGAAGCCCGCCGAACTTCTCGACACGACCACTTGTGCGCCGTGCATACCGTCGCGGATTTTCTTGACGTACACTTTGATGACGTCGTTCACGTTGTACGTTTCGGTGGGAACTTGGTCTTGTTGCATCATAACGCCTTCCATTTGCGTGCCGGTGATTTCAACGTAGACGGTGTTTCCTTCCTTTCTTCTTACGATTGCGCTGAGGATTTCGCCCGTGCGCTCGCTCATTTCGTTGAGCACGAGTTCCTTCTTATAGTCGTTGATGCGTTGCAAAATGACTTGTTTTGCGGTTTGCGCTGCGATACGAGAAAAGTCCTTGGGCGTGATGTCTTCGATGACTACGTCGCCGATTTTGTACTTTTTGTCGATGTCTTGCGCGTCTTCGAGAGAAATTTGAGATTCCTCGTCTTCGACTTCGTCCACGACGAGTTTGTGCGCGTACACTTTGTAGGTCATTTTTTCCTCATTGAGACGAACGGAAATCTGACTTGCAAAGCCGTATTCTTTCTTGTACGCGGACACAAGCCCTGCTTCGATCGATTCAATCATTGACTCTTTGGGAATGCGTTGTTCCTTTTCAAGATCGTCCAATGCTTGAAAGAACTCTTTGTTAATCATTGTTATGTCCTCCTAAAACCTGACGTATGGTTGTACTTTGGTCAATAAATTTCTTTGTATTTTAACTTCCTTCGGATTTTTTCCGTCGGTTTTTATCACGATGTTTTCGTCGTCGAAACTCAAAAGCGTTCCGTGCGATTTTTTCTTGTTTTTGTCGAAAACCTCGATTTCGGTGTCGAGCGCGCGTCTGAAATCGTCGTTGGTCACGATTTTTCTGTCGAGACCTTGCGAGGAAACGTTCAGAACGTAATCGTCGTCGAAATCGTCCTCTATCGAATCGAGTTTTGCAGAAAGCAGATTATGCACCTTTTCGCAGTCGTCAAGGTCGATTCCTTCTTTCTTCCACAAAAGAGCCTCGACGGTGAGTTTTCCGTACTGCTTGTAGAACGCCACGTCCACGAGTTCGATATTCTCGTCCGCTTCGTTTACCGCTTCGAGAGCGAGATTCTTCACTTTTTCGCGGACTTCAACCGCAATTTCGTTTGCCATACAGCACCTCTTAAAGACGATTTTTGTCGAATCGTCCCTTCTAAAACAAAGAGTGAGCCGTCGCTCACTCTAGTAAGGTTTTACTATAGTATCTAAATAGTATCACATAAAACCGCGCATTGCAAGCGTTTTATGCCGATAACACAAAATATATTTATATATTTTACGATTTTCTTTTTCTTTTGCAATCGCTTTTGCAATAATTGTCCTTGCAATAATCGCTTTTAGGCGTTTTTTACAACCGTTTTTGCAATCACTTATGCGATTTACGTTTACGCTCGGTTGCGATTTTGCGGATATTACATTCTCTTTGCGATTTCTTCGAGCGCGCCGAAAGTGGCGTACACGTCGCTCATTGCGCGGTGCGCATTCTCGTGTGAAATTCCGTACGCTTTTGAAATAGTTTCGAGTTTACAGTTAGGAAGTTCGGTAAGATAACGCCTTGCAAGCAACAGAGTGTCGCAAAGTTCGTTGTTGAAAACGTATCCGTTCTTTTCGCCGATTCTTGAAAGAATGGGGAAATCGTAGCCCGCAATGTTGTGTCCGCAAAGTATCGAGCCGTGCGCAAACTTATAAAAATCGGGAATCACGCTTTCGACGTTCGGTGCGTCGAGCACCATAGCGTTTGAAATATGCGTGATGTTGGTTATTTCTTCGGGAATCGCCGCAAGCGGTTTTATGAGCGTTTGGAAAGTTTCGGTAGGCACGCCGTTCACCACTTTCAGTGCGGCAAGTTCGATTATCTCTGCGGTTTCCGTCTTTAAGTCGGTCGTTTCGAGGTCGAATATGACAAAGGTTTTATCCTTGAAATAGTCGCTTATGACTTTCGCGGGTTTTTCGACATCTAACAAGGTCTTTTCGGACATATCGACGTATTTTTGCGGCATAATCGTCGTGTATTTTTCAGGCAACGGCTTGACGGATTTGAGGTGAATGCTGTCAAAATCGATGTCCGCCTCGAACATTGCGTTCACTTGGAAAGACCACGCGCCCGAATACTGCGACCACGTGACTTTGCCCATACAAATGACTTGTGATTGCTCTTTGAGTTCGACGATTTTGTCTGCGTCCTCGTCCTTTCCCACGAAACTCACGCCCTCGATTCTCGCCGTCGTGTCGTCGAGAACGAATTTTACGAACGGCAACGTTTCCGGTCCGCTCTTGGGGTCGTCGGGATTATACTTCTTGTTTTTGTAGGATTTTTTCTCGATTTGCGAGATTTTACCGCACAAAACGATGTTGTCGCACGCGCCTTTTACATCGACGATGTAGTTCGGCATTTGCGAAATACCGTCGATTTTGCCTCTCGAATACACTTTTTCGCCCACTCTCGCGCTCACGAGTCGCAATGCGGAATCGGCGTGCAACGTCGTGTCGATATGTATATCCAAATCTTCCTCTTTTTGCTCTGAATAGAGGCTTTCTTCGGCGATTATGTCGATGTTTTGATTGAAGGAGCAATCGAGATATTCTTCGAGCCTTGCAAGTAAATCCCCCGCGGTCAAAAGTTTGTACGTCGGCGTGTCGAAAACGAATTTCACGTCGATGTCGTTGTCGCCCACATCGATTTTGAGCGTATCGTCGTTTATGCGCCTGAAAATCATTTGATTCGTGCGGTTGAAAAACTCGGAAACCTTATTCTTTACGACGTTGTTGTCCGCATACGTTCTTATGTATTGCACGCTCACCGAAACGCCCGAAAACATTTGTTCGATAATCGATTGCACTTTCTTTTTGCTTTCCTCGTCGAAGGAGCGCACTTCGAATGCGGAAATAATAAACTTAACCACCAACTCTCTTTTGTCCTTATAGTAGGTTGCGCTGTTAAGTTTGAGCATCGGAAACTCGCCTTTGCTTCTTACCATAAATTCTTCAAAAAACTTTGTAGCCATAAAATCCTCGCGATTTTTGTCGAAAAGTATTCTATATTTTTGTCAATTTGATAAAACATCTTGCAGAATTTTTTCAAATTCTTGCATAAGACGTTCGCTCGGCACGGTTTTGTAAATCTTGCCGTGAAGCAATATCACGCTCTTTTCTTTTCCGCCCGCAATGCCGAGGTCGCTGTGTTCGCCCTCGCCTATTCCGTTGAGCGGACAGCCGAGAACGGATATTTTGAGCGGCTTGTTTATTCCCGCCGTCATAGTTTCGACTTTGTTTGCAAGTCCTTCGACGTCGATTTCCGTCCTTGCGCAAGTCGGACAAGCCACGACTTCCACGGCGTTTTTGCGAAGTCCGAGAGTTTGAAGTATCTTTTTGCCCGCAAGCACTTCTTCGCAAACGTTGGTTGAAAGCGAAACGCGGATAGTATCGCCTATTCCCTCGCTAAGCAACGTTCCTATGCCGATTGCGGATTTTACGAGCCCCGTGCGAAGCGTTCCAGCTTCCGTCACGCCTATGTGAAGCGGATAATCGCACATACTCGACAACATTCTGTTTGCCTTTATGTTAAGAAGCGTGTCAGAGTGCTTGATTGCAACCACTATGTCTTTCATGCCCACGCTTTCAAAGACGTTTGCACATTCGAGTGCGCTTTCACAAAGCGCGCGCGCCTCGTCCATTCCCTTGTATTTCGGGTCGAGCGAGCCGCCGTTCACGCCCACGCGCACGGGTATGCCCATATCTATCATTCTTTCGGCAAGCGGTTTGATTTGCGAAAAATCGCGCATATTGCCGGGGTTCATACGGATTTTCTTTGCGCCCGCGTCGAGTGCCATATGCGCAAGTTTGTAGTTGTAATGTATGTCCGCAATGAGCGGCAAACCGCACTCTTTTGCGATTACGCCGAACGCTCTTGCCGAATCCTCGTCGGGCACTGCAAGGCGAATGAGGTCACAACCGACCGCTTGAAGCGCATTTATTTGCGCAAGCGTGCCTCCGATATCCGTCGTTTTCGTATTCAACATCGATTGAACGGTTATGGGCGCGTCGCCGCCAATTTTCACGTTTCCTACGCTAACTTGTCTCGTTTTCTTTCGTTCTGTCATAATTTACACCTTTATCCTTTCACCAAATGGAATATGTCGAGGAACACCGCAAGCACGATTAACAACACGAGTCCCACCGTGTGGATTATGCCCTCGATTTTTCTCGGTACGGGTTTTCTGAATATCATTTCAATCAGCGTAAACAACATTCTGCTTCCGTCGAGCGCTGGAAACGGCAACAAGTTCATAACCGCAAGGTTTGCCGAGATAATCGCAACGACGTACAAGAAACTGTCGAATCCGAGCGAAGACACTTGCGCCATCATTTTGATAGTCGTAATCGTGCCGCCCGCGTTTTCTATGCCCGATTTGCCCGTAATAAGCGCGCCGAGCGAGGCGAGAATTTTGAATACGATGAAGAAACTGAATCCCCACGCTCTGCCGAATGCAAGGAAAAACGGAAGTTTCGCGTGCGTAAGACTGCGGGTTATGCCGAATCCGTAACTATAGAATCCGTCCGGATCGCCTTCGACAACGCCTTTTTGCACGCTCATCGAACTTTTTTCGACGATTTTGCCGTCCGCGCCGTATTTGACCACGACTAGCGTAATTTTTTGCGTTTGGTCGATACCGTTTTGCTCTGCATATTCGCCGAGCGCACTTGCGACTATGGGCGTTTCGAGTTCCTTTCCGTTTATCGCGTATATGAAATCGTCCTCGTCGAACGGATTATAATAGACTTTGTGCGCGTTGATTTTTACGCGTTTTCCGTCCCTCAAAACCCAAAAATAGGAATCGTCGGACAAATCCTTGAACGCGTTGTCTAAGTCCTCTTGAAGCATAATGTTGACTTGCTTTCCGTTTATATTGAGAATGACGTCGCCTTCTTGAAAAACGTTCTGATACGTTGCGGTATTGCGAACGCCCACGACGTTCGGAAGCAACTGACCGTATGCGGTAAAATATATCGTTATAATGACGATTGCGCTCAAAAAGTTCATAAACGCGCCCGAAAACAGCACGATAAGGCGTTTCCAAGCCTTCTGATTGTTGAATGCGTCGGGGTCTTTTACGATATTTCCGTTTTCGTCTTTGACCTGATTTCCGTTTTCGTCAACCATTGCGCCTTCGGCGTCCTCGCCGTGAAAAGCGCAAAATCCGCCTATGGGAAACGGACGAAGCGTAAACAATTCGCCCGTCTTTTTATTGCGTTTTTTGATGATTGCGGGTCCGAAACCTATTGCGAACTCGTCGATTTTGAATCCGAGCAATTTGCCGGCGGTGTAATGTCCGAGTTCGTGTATAACAATCATTGCCATAAGCGCAAGAACGGCTACAATGACGTATCCGATATATGTGAAAACTTCGCTTGCCGTTGCGCAAATTAAGAACACTATTTCACTCCTATCACAGAATAAGTGTATTTTCTTGCTTGCTCGTCTATGCCAAGTACGTCTTCGAGTTCGACGTTTCCGACCTTTTTGAATTTTGCAAATACCTTTGAAAGCGCGATTGCGATTTCGGGATATTTGATTTTACCTTTCAAAAATTCCTCGACGAGAACTTCGTCTGCGGCGGATACCGCAATGCACGCGCCCTCGCCTGCGTTTGCCGCGTCTATTGCGATTTTAAGGCACGGGAATCTGTCGTAATCGGGTGCGGAAAAAGAAAGCGAACCGAGTTTTGCAAGGTCGAGCGGCGCAACGCTGTCTTTGCCGTGTTCGGGATAATAAAGCGCGGTTTCTATCGCAAGTCGCATATCGGGCACGGAAAACAAGCCTTTCATACCGCCGTCTATAAATTCGACGAGCGAATGAACAATGCTTTCTCTGTGCATAACCACTTTCACGTCCTTTGCTTCCACTTCGAAAAGGCGCATTGCCTCGATGACTTCAAGTCCCTTGTTGAACAGCGTAGCCGAATCGATTGTGACCTTTTTGCCCATATTCCATACGGGGTGCTTCAGAGCGTCCTCTGCCTTGACTTTTGCCAGTTGACTTGTGGGAACGTCGCGAAGCGCGCCGCCGCTTGCCGTCAGAACGAGGCTTCTTACGCACTTTTTATCTTCGCCCCTAAGGCACGAGAAAATTGCGGAATGTTCGGTATCGAGCGGCAAAATCTTTCCGCCGTACTTTTTTTCGAGGAATTTGAGATGACGCCCCGCACATACGATAGTTTCCTTGTTTGCAATCGCAAGAGTTCCGCCTCTTTTAAGCGTAGCGACGGCAGCCCAAAGCCCTGCTATTCCCGTAACCGCCAAAACGACTATATCCGACGGAATACTTGCAAGTTCTTCGAGCGAAGAAAGGCATTTCGAGGTTTTGTCGTCTTCCAAAAAGTCGAAAAGCGAACTTTGCACTTCAACCGCGCCGTTTGGGAAATAGTAATGAGTGGGATTGAATTTTTCGATTTGTTCACGCAAAAGCGATTCGTTGGTATAAGCCGAAAGCCCGACGACCTTAAAAGCGTCGGGGTGTGCGCAAACCGAGTCAAGCACTTGTCTGCCGACAGAGCCTGTACTTCCGAGTATGGTGATTGTTTTCATTTTATCCTTAAAATCCGCGCGCCGCATAGGCAGAGATTTGAAGTCTTTTGCGGATTTTTTATTGCCTTCGTGATTGCAATCGATTTATTTTTCGATTGCGATTATCAGTATAACCGTCGATTATTAAATCCGTATGAAAGAATCAATAACCGTAAATGCAAGAGAATGCCACGAGCAGCACGACGAGACAGTACATAACGCTGTCGATTCTGTCCATAAAACCGCCGTGTCCGGGGAAAATCTTGCCGTAATCCTTTATGCCGAGCGCACGTTTGATACGCGAAGCGGCAAGGTCGCCCAGTTCGCTTATCGCGCCGCAAACGAGACCTATTGCGAGGTACACGAGCGCGCTTTTCCATTGCCAACCGCTCATATCGTGCGCAAAGAACGCCGTATAGCCGCAACCTGCGATGAAAGTCGGATATTTGTCGGCAAACATCTCGAAAAGAAGCCAAAACAGCATAGAAACGACCATACCGCCGACAAGACCGCCGACGCCGCCCGCAATCGTCTTTTTAGGGCTGATTTTGGGGCAAAGTTTCTTTCCGCCTATCATAGAGCCGAACCAGTACGCAAACGTATCGCTCCCGATAATCGGCACTAAAATCGCAAACGGAACGGCAAACAACGCGCTGTATTTGTAACTTACTATCCACGCGCTCATAAGGAACAGCGTCGGATATACGAGAATGAAAATATTTGCGAGTAAATCTTTGAGTTCGCACGCTTTTGACGAATCGAGTTCGAGTTCTATACCCTGCTCTTTTGCTTCGTCGACTTCTTTTTGAGTGTGCTTTGCAGGTTTGAACGTAAAAATCGTAAGCGCGAGCATCGAACTTGCAAGAAGCACCATCAACAGACCTTGAATACCTACGCTGGTGTTCGTCGCGCCTGCGCCGACGTAGTATTGCATCGTGTAATACACGGGGTACGCCGCAACCAACATCAAAACGACGGGGGCGGCAAACATCTTGTAGCCTGCGTCTTTGAAGCATTTGTACATCTCGAAAACCGAGCCTGCCAAGAAAAGCAAAATCAGCATATCGACGAAAATCGGGCTTTTGAAATAGCCGCATACCAAAAATCCCGCAACGAAAAAAAGAAGCACTATCGCAGTAATCGTTCTTTTCAGCATAAACACCTCATGGCGCATTCGCCCGCAAACATTGCAATCGATGCGCTGTGCAAACGGCAAACCGCTTGCAAAAAAATATCTAATTACAAACGAAAAATCGGATTTTGCCGAAATTCGCACAAAATCCGTTATTTCCCGAATTTTCTCACACGCTTATCGAAGTCGTCGAGAATTTTGTCAACGTCGCGCTCGTCCATATCCGGCCAGAATTTGTCGAGGAACATAAGTTCCGCATACGCCGCTTCGTAGAGCATAAAATCGGACAATCTCATTTCGCCGCCGCTTCGCACGATAAGGTCGAGAGGCGGAAGATGTGACGACGAAAGATGTTTTTCAAATGTATCTTCCAAAAACTCGCCGTGGTCGTACGCAACCTTTGCCGCGTGCAAAATGTCTGCTCTTGCACTGTAATTGAACGCAATATTGAGCCACATTCCTTTGTTATCGCAAGTTTTTTCCTCGACTTGCTCGATCGAATCGGCAAGTTTGTCGTCAAGGCTGCTGAAATCGCCCATATACGAAATCTTATATTCGCCGTCGTACGTCAAATTGAATTTTTCGACGACTTTGAATATGGAATCGAGTTCCTCTTGCGGACGGTTCAAGTTTTCCGTTGACAAAGCGTAGACGGAAACCGCTTCCACGCCGCGCTCGCAGCACCTTTTTGCAACCTTATAAAGAGCCACAAGCCCGTGAGCGTAGCCCTCTTGACGCGACATACCGTGAGCAACCGCCCACCTGCCGTTTCCGTCCATAATAAATCCGATATGCTTTGCACTCATTAGATTGAAAGAATCTCTTGCTCTTTTTCCTTGAACAGTTTGTCCACTTCGTCGGTATTCTTGGAAAGAGTCTTGTCAACGTCTTCGGTATAACTCTTCAAATCGTCTTCGGTGATCGTGGACGCCTTTTGGATCTTTTTGAGATCTTCGATAGCGTCGCGGCGAGCGTTTCTCATAACGATTTTGGATTCTTCGACGAGATTTTTCGCTTCCTTGACGGTGGAACGTCTGCGTTCTTCCGTGAGTTCCGGGAAAACGAGGCGGATAACGTGACCGTCGTTGTTGGGATTGATACCGACGTTTGCGGCAAGAATCGCTCTCTCAATTGCTTTAAGTTGAGATTTATCCCAAGGCGAAATAACCAAAAGACGCGCTTCGGGAACGGAAACGTTTGCCATATTGTTGATAGGCGTAGGCGTTCCGTAATAATCGACGACGACTTTGTCGAGGATATGCGGATTTGCTCTGCCTGCGCGAATAGAACGCAATTCGGTGATATAGTTCTGCATTGTTTTGTCGATTTTTTCATTCATTTCATCGAAGATAAGATCGACTTCGTCAATACCGTAAGACATACTTTGTCCTCCATATTATGAATATTGTAAATATTATAACAAAAGAAAGAAAATAACGCAATAGTGATTTAGTTGATTTAATTAATAATTAATAATGAATAATTAATAATTGTGGGTGGGGTTGCACCTCACACCCGAAATATTAATAAATGTTTAGTAAATACAATACACAAAATAAAAAACGCGATATTTGGATGAAGAACAAGAAAGAGGCACTTGAATGGCAACCCTAATTTACTAAGCGTAAATGAGTTGACAGACAAGTGCCTCTGCCGCAGTTATTCGCCAAATAGCGCGTTTTTTTAATGGATGATAGTGCCGGTATTCACCCCACACACAGCATTCTTAATGCTATCCTTTTCCATCAAAGCAAAGCATACGATGGGGATATTGTTGTCCATACACATCGTGATTGCGGTTGTGTCCATCGCCTTAAGACCTTTGGAAATGACGTCCATATAGGAAATTTCGGTGAATTTCTTTGCGGACGGATTGAGTTTGGGGTCGGAATCGTAAACGCCGTCGACGTTTTTGGCAAGAAGAAGCGCGTCCGCGCCGATTTCGCAAGCACGCAACGCCGCGCCCGTATCCGTCGAGAAATACGGATTGCCCGTACCGCACGCAAACACGACGATTCTGCCCTTTTCAAAATGGCGGATAGCCTTGCGCAAAATGTACGGCTCTGCGACTTTGGTTATCGTGAGTGCGGTTTGCACTCTCACCGGCACGCCGAGTTGTTCGAGTTTGTCTTGGATTGCAAGCGCATTCATAACGGTTGCGAGCATACCCATATGGTCTGCCGTCGAACGATTCATTTTGTCGTCTGCCTGACGTCCGCGCCAAAAGTTGCCACCGCCGATGACGATGCCCACATCAACGCCGAGTGCCTTTACGTCGGCGATTTCCTTGCAAACGTAAGTGAGTTTTTCGGGGTCGATACCCGTGCCGTTTTCGCCCGCAAGAGCCTCGCCGGACAGTTTGATAATGACGCGTTTATACTTCGGAGTTTCTTTTGTCATAATATACCATGTTCCATTTTTTTTGAACATCTAACTTGCTCAAATTCGATTTTGTCTAAAAAAAAGGAATGAACGAATCATTCCTTTTTTCAAAATTGCTTATTTACTGAGGTGTGCTTGCGCCATAACCTCGCCGACAAAATCGTCTTCTCTCTTTTGAAGACCTTCGCCCATAGCGTAACGAACGAAACGAAGAACGGTGACGTCGCCGTTTTGTTTGAGATATTGAGCAATCGTGATGTCGGGATTCTTTACAAATACTTGTTCGTTGAGGCAAACCTCTTTGTAGAACTTGTTGATTCTTCCCACGAGCATCTTTTCGATGATTGCTTCGGGTTTCTTGCTGTCTTCGTTCATTGCTTGCGCTTTGAGGATTTCTTTTTCGTGTTCGACTTCCGATTGAGGAACTTGATCACGGCTTACATATTGAGCGTTTGCAGCGGCGATTTGAAGTGCGACGTCGTGTACGACTTCTTCGCTTGCGCCCTTGCTTGCTTCGACCATAACGCCGATTTTGCCGCCCATATGGATATAGGTGTCAACGGTCGTGTCGTTTGCTTCGTAAACGGTGAAACGACGGATGGAAAGTTTTTCGCCCATCTTCATAACATATTCGTTGGTGACGGATTGCATTGCCGCAACGACGTCCTCTACGGTTACGTTTGCGTTGTCGAGGATATAGTCAGCGACTTTGCCGACGTACTCTTTGAATACGGGGCCGCCTGCTACGAAGTCAGATTCGCAGTTGACTTCCAAAAGGACGGATTTACCGTTTTTGCTTGCGGCATAAACGATACCTTCCGCAGCGATGCGCGCTTCTTTCTTGGCAGCGGTTGCCATACCTTTTTCTCTCAAAAAGTCGATTGCCGCTTCCATATCGCCGTCAGTTGCGACGAGAGCTTTTTTGCAGTCCATCATACCGACGCCGGTGCGTTGACGAAGTTCCATAACATCTTTGCTTGTGAATGCCATATATATTCTCCTGTTATTTTTTGAAATCGCACGCAGATATACATCTCCGTGCGGGATATTTTGGATAAATTATTCTTGTGATTCTTTTTCGGCGATTGCTTTTTCAAGCGCTTCTTCGGGTGAAAGAGCCTTTTCTTCTACGACGATTGTTTCTTCGACGGGAACAACAACTTCTTCTTCTGCTGCTGCTGATTCATCTTTTTGAGCAGCGGTGAAAGACTCGCCTTGTTTTGCTTCGATGACAGCGTCTGCGATGATGGAAGCAAAGAGTTGGATTGCGCGAATAGCGTCGTCGTTGCCGGGAATGACGTAATCAACGAGATCGGGATCGCAGTTGGTATCGACTACCGCCACGATGGGGATATTGAGTTTACGTGCTTCTTTAACGGCGTTTTCTTCTTTCTTGAGGTCGACTACGAACAAGCAACCGGGCAAAGTGCGCATATTCTTTATACCGCCGAGGTTCTTTTCGAGATCGTCGCGTTCTTTCTTGAGAGCGGAAACTTCTTTTTTGGGAAGAAGCTCGAACTCGCCGATGAGTTCCATTTGGTTGATTTTGTTCAAGCGATCGATTCTCGTACGAATGGTCTTGAAGTTGGTGAGCGTACCGCCGAGCCATCTTTGGTTGATATAGAACATACCGCAACGCTCTGCTTCTTGTTTGATTGCGTCTTGCGCTTGTTTCTTCGTGCCGACGAAAAGGACGGATTTGCCCTCTTGAACGACGCTCTTTACGAATTGATAAGCGGCTTCGACGTGGTCAACGGAAATTTGAAGGTCGATGATGTGAATATCGTTTCTCGTTGCATAGATGTACTTGCTCATTTTCGGGTTCCAACGTTTGGTTTGGTGTCCGAAGTGCACGCCTGCTTCAAGCAAGGCTTTCATTGTTGTTACGGCCATTATAAGGTCCTCCTAAGATTGTTTTTACCTCTCGCGAACTCGACGCGCAAACCTCCGATTGGAACAGAATGCACTCCTTCGCGATGCGGGTTCGTTTTGGATTATATTATATATAAAAACTTTTTGCAAATATTTTGTAGCGGATTTTTCAAAAAAATATTAGAATTTTTAGCAATTTTACCTTCTACCCCCTTTCAAAGACTACTCGTACACGGAATCTGCCCGTTCGAAGACGTGATAAAAACCACAGTCCGCTCTCATTGCAGAGCGGACAAATAACGCACACTTATTCGAAGCGCACTTATTAACGGTATGTGCAATTTCGTAGACGGAATTGGAATCGCAGGGCGATGACCATAGCGAACGCCGAGCTTGACGGATAGTACAAGCGACTGCGCCGTTTGGGTGCGTAGCTGGCGCACAAAGCGCAGTGGCATAATAAGAGAAATGTCCTTATCTATGCGAG
>ERZ808292.198-NODE-198-length-17282-cov-5.453068_pt1 | contig 17282 bp, 8 predicted proteins | sample MGYA00521275_ERZ808292 | MGnify/ENA primary metagenome ERZ808292 (study PRJEB31516, sample SAMN03275613) | gut metagenome | biome: mammalia-associated habitat; material: feces | host: Papio cynocephalus | place: Kenya | collected 2012-07-26 ... | reverse complement strand
CTCGTAAGATATGTAGTGTAGAAATACTGTTAGAGAGAATAGTATTTCTCACTCATATCATTGACCCCATGGGGTCAAAAATTTTTCTTGATTTGGAGTCCTTGTAGTATAATGATTTTGGATTACGATTATACTAGGAAATGTGCTTGTTGTCTCCTGCATTAATTTGCTATCTAAGCTTGCAAACCTGCTTGGGAGTATTGTACTACCACTCGGAATTTGTTTCTCCTTATCTCTCTATATAAGGATGTATTCTGTTATCGCGAGATTTAGTTTTACTTTCAAGACTAGGACTCCTTATCATCCATCCAGAAAGTAGGTGTTGTTCTGTGTTTGATTTTACTCAAACTATGTTCGTCGGTATCGATGTAAGTAAAGATTCCAATCAAATGTGCTTAATCAATTTTGAAAGGAAAAAATTACTTAATAAGTCCTTCAAGAATAATCAAGAAGGCGCTTTATCAATGAAAAATATAATCATTGATAATTTATCTAAACACAAATTATCTAATTTGATAATTGTGTTAGAATCTACTGGTATTTATTCGATGCATATAGCTAATTTTTTATCGAATGAAGCCGAATCTATTTGTTCTAATACAAGAGTGTATTTGGTTAATCCAATTATCTCACATAACTATTCAAAAACAATTTTAGGATCTAATAAGAATGATTCTAATGATGCTTTTGCTCTTGCTGATTTTGCTGCTTCTAACAAAACTAATAAGTTAGAGCCGTTTAAACCAAATCAACATTTTGCTATTCAATCTTTAGCAAGACAAAGAAAGCATTATATTGAGTTGTTAGCTCGAGAAAAAGTAAGAATTTTGAACTATATTTTCATCAAATTCTCCGATTTCAACAATGCAAAACATCAAAATAAAATTTTTTCTAATACTTTTGGCAAAACTGCTGTTCAAACAATTCTTGAATTTAAAACTCCAGAAGAAATTGTTAATATGCCATTAGAAAATCTTGTTGAATTCATCAAGAGTAAATCTAAAAATCGCTTTGAAGATTGTACTGAAGTTGCTAATACTCTTAAAAAAGCATGCAATGATTCTTATCGCCTTGATAAGTTATCTTATGATTCAGTTAATACTAATCTTGCTATTGCTTTTTCAGTTATTGATACTTATAAAAAAGTTATAAAACAACTTGATGAAGAAATCGAAAAACTTATTAGAGGTTCTTCTTTATCTAAAGATATTGATATACTTTGTTCTATTCCTGGTATCAGTAATGTATTTGCTGCATCTATCTTATCAGAATTAGGCGATGTAGCAAATTTTAAATCTGATGATGCCATTGCCAAATATTCTGGTATCTATTGGGGTCAACATAATTCTGGTGACTTTACTTCAGAAGATAATCGTCTTAAGAAAGTTGGTAATGCTTTTTTACGTTATTATCTTATTGAAGCTACTTCTTCAGTTATTAGCAACAATGTTGTCTTTAAATCTTTTTATGATAAGAAATTAAATGAAGTATCAAAACATAAGAATTCTCGCGCTTTAGTTTTAACTTCAAGAAAATTCATTCGTCTTATTTATAAACTATTAAAAGACAAGAAATTGTATGAATATCCTTTAGCCTAACAATTAACTATATATTCGAATTTCAAAGAACTATGACTAGAATTCCTCTAGGAATTTTTTGTCGTATATACATAACGGTAATTCTCTTGTTTTTTTCTTTATTTATCTATTGACATATTACCGGAATGCTTAATAAATACAAACAATAAAGAAATCATTGTGCTTAGGCTTATTGCCGCTGCTAAATGAGAAGCAGATGTTAAACTAAACAAATTAGAATTTGCTCTATCAACGTAGTCGTTGTATTCATTGATTTTCTGAATCAATATTTCATGCTCTTTTGTTACCATTTCTTTGTCTTCAACAGAATTAAAACAATCGATAGCGTTATTAATTGCTTTGTACATTTCCTCTTTAGAATTGCATTTATCGATTAATGCAATAGCTTCTTGGAATTGAAGAACATCCTTTCTTACTAGTGCATTGTACGCTTCTTTTATTTTTTCTATTGCTTCATTAATTTCCTTTTCACTAGCTTTTAAATTTTCATTAATGATTTTTCCTTCAGAAAGTGCTTTTTCTAAGTTCTTAATAGATTCATTTGTGTATTTACTACTATCTTCTATACTGCTTCTATTTATGATATCGCTTAGTTTGCTTTTATCTGCCGTTTTAATAACACCTACATTTTCTGTATCAAATTGCGCAAATGCACCATAATACAAGCAAATATCATCGATTGCTATGCTACACGCTCCATATGTTCCAATTATTATTTGGGGATTTCCCATTGGAGTTTCAAATGTAATATAAGCTTCATAATATCCGTTTTTATTTTTAACATCTGCTAAATCAATACCATCATAGAAATTTGTACCATCTTTTGTAAATGCACTTACTCTTCCATCTAAAGTTAAAGCTAAATATTTTTCTGTTTGGCCACTAATAATAACACTAATATTTCCATCAATTTTATCAAGTGGTTTATACCTAAAACACAAAGTGTAAATTGTGCTTTCATTTAACAATCCAGGCACGCTCTTAATTTGTGCTCCCCAACGACATCCGGAATATATATTTGCGCTACTATATCCATTTATGGCATCATCGTTATAACAATTTTTAGCACCAAAAGCATCAGCCACACTAACAAAATTATAATAATCAAAATATTCTCCACTAGTATTGCTTTCAAAGTCTTCAGAAATATATTTTTCACCAGTTATTTGTTTCTTTTCTATTGCGGGTAATGTATCAAATTTTTCTCCTTGTAATAAAGAAAAGTCATCAATTACAATGAATCCTCCCCCATAGCTTCCGATTAAAAGACCTTCTAAATCTTGCGTTATGTTGAAAGATGCTTGTAAAACATAGCAAGTATCTTCTTTGATAATACTACCAACTACTCCGCTACTACTATCTACAATTTTCGTTTTGTTAAATCTTAAGTACAAACCATCAATTCCACCAACTTCTAAATAGAAATAATGTTCTGGTTCAGAAACAACATTAAATCTAAATTGAATTGAATATGTATTGTTTTTATCAAAATTACTTTTTCTTGATATTAGGCCATTCCATTTTTCACTATCATTTTTAGCATTTGTAGCATCAAATCCACAAATTGCACTGAATGAGCCATTAATAACTAAATTATCATCAGTAGTGACTTTGCCTAATATTTCTTCTTTTTTATAATAATTTGTAAATGGTGTGAATTCTCCTAAGTTACAATCTTCAAATCCTGTTTTATACATTGGGATAGAATAATTTTTAATGACTTTTAATTGGTAATTATCTAATATTACAACTGCATTATTATCACATGTATAAACAAAATATCCAAAATAGTTTGTATTAGCAGGTGATTTAAACTGTAAAATCACGCGATTATACATTTCGGTAAACTTGACATTACATAATCCTGTTGATTGATATGTTTGCTTTTTTGGATTATAAATAAAATTAATTAAATCCAAATCGCCTTTTTGTGGATCTACATATTTTCCATAATAGCCAAACGAAGTCACGTTTTTTAAATTAATATCAAAAGTTATTTCATAATTAGTATCAATAGTTAGAACAGTACTTCCCATCCCGCCTGTTCCTTGAAGACCAACATATGTTGAGGCGCCATAAGTACCAGAATTAGTTTCACTGACTAATGCTTTTCCATCAAAACAATCTTTGATAGACAAATATGATGAATCACTATATAGGTGAGTACTTCTCCATAAATATTCAGAAATATTCTCTTCATTATTATAGTTTTCAAAATCATCTTTATATATAAGACGATCAGCTTTATAATCGTGTTCAGAGTTCTTTATAGCAATATTATCAATAACCATGTATCCATTATTTTCTAAATCTAAGATAAAATCAGACCAGTTGGTAGAAGTCTCAGTAATAGCATCGACTTCCACATGGATAATTCCATTGTCTTCAGTGACAGAATAAAATGGTGATGTACATGATACATTAACTAAATCGCTAGGTTTAAAAGAAATACTAGTAATTATTGCATCTGTATTATTTTCTTTTAATTGATAGGTAAATTGATTAACACCAAATAATTTGATATCAAATTCAATAGTATAAGTGCCTTTATTAGTATCAAAAGGATTTTTACCACTACCAGAACACAAAATCTGGTTTGCGTGATAAATTCCTTTTTGCAATTGGCCAACTTTCAAAGATTTATTAGTAATTGCATCATCGTCATTTTTAGTATCAATTACCGCTGCTATTGTGGCATCACTAGCCCAACATAAGTCATACCATAAATATTCGCTAATATTCTTAACGCCATCATAGCTTTGGAATGTTTGATTGTATTTATAGCCGCTAAAATCTTTTTCTTGATCTGGTTCTTTTATTTTATTGGTGGATATAGATACATTTATATTATCAATCACAACATATCCAGCTCCATCAAATACAGCATAGAAATATGCCCAAACACCTGTAGTTCCATCGTAATCAATATCAAATGAAACATGGTAATAATCATCAACTTTGGTGATTGTTTCAAAACTATGCGTACCCTCGATTTCACTTGTTTTATTAGGAACAAATCCTAATCCACCAATATAATTATCTGTTTGAGGAACTAAATAAGAAAAACCCACCTTGGATGCATTGCTAACTTTGATATCAAATGTTGTCGTATATCTATTTGAGCCATTTGATTTTAGTGGAATTGTCCCGTCTTTGAACGCTAGTAAATTATTAGAATAGCAAAAATTCTGTCCACCTACTTTTATAGAATAACCATCAATATTTTCTCCACTATCAATAATACTTTTTGTTGATGCATCACAAATCATTCCTAAATTATTCCAAGCAAATGAATCAACCGCAGTTTTTCCATCATAACTGCTGAAATCCTCACTATAAATAGGTGTAGTATTATCGCTATTTAACCGATTTTTAGGAGTATTATAATTGCCTATCAACAATGGTTCCATTAACGCACAAATAGTTGTCAGTAAAACTTTTCTTAACATTTTACTTTCCTCCTTTTTCCAATATAAATTCCTAAAATGGATAAAAGCGTTACAGTTGCTATAGAGGCCACAACAATTGGTACATAATTTGTTTTTTGCTTATTAGGAGTTGGTGTAATAATGCTTGGACCATCAAAATTTATGTTATCATCATTATCTTTTGCTTCTGGGATGATTGTGATATCAATATCTTTTTCTTCAATTATTTCATACATAATATCTGCAGAAGCAAACTTGTTTTCATTAACATTTTTGACATTAAACAATCCAATAACTTGATCTTTACTTAATGCATAATTATAAATACGAATTTCATCAATTACACCATTTAAATTTGGAGTATACTCAACATGGCTCTTTCCGATATAATTTAATAAGTATGATTCAACATTGCTTAAATCATAAACAAATTGTTCGCTTCGTGAAACTTCTACGCCATTAACATAACTTATTGCCAAATTATCTTTGATAGTTAATGTAACGTTATACCATGTATTTGGCTTTAAAGAATATATTTGTTGATTTACACTATAGGATATACCATCTTGCTTACCGCAAGCATAACCACTTGTTGTCATAGTTAAATAATTATTATAATCATTACCCAAATCAAACAATCTTTCAAACAATCCATTTGTGGTATCATTATATTTTACATCCATTGATAATGTTATTTCGTTACTGATACCTTTTACTTTTCCAAACGACACATATGATGTTCCATTTAAATTAACGCCATTTCCAAATTTACCTTGGCAAGAATTGTATTCGCCTATAATCGTTCCATCATTGCAATTATTTGACTTATCTTTAACAATATTATTTTCAATATTTTCAAAATCGTAATATAAAACTAATCCATCATTTAATGAGTTATAAGATATATTATAATTCACATCCAAATTAGTATTATATATTTTTACTTTTCCAGTTTGATTTCCTCTTGTTAGTGTTGTAGTAGACCAGTCAACTCTAAGACGTAAAGTGCCTGAATTTTCCAAATGAACTATAGCAAATTGTGTTGGATAATATAAGTCATTATTAGCAAGTTTATAATTAATATCATCGATATAAACAACCTTATCGCCATAAGCTTGTAGTCTTACACTTACATCACTTAATGCTTCAATAGTAACAACACCAAGTTGCATATATTCTTTTATTGTTCCTTTTGATGCCCCTTCATAAATAATTGTACCATCTTGATTTTTAATACGAATATTGCCTGTACCATCAAAAGATAAGCGGTCATATAAGAAATTTTTGAAATCAATATTACTACTTTCTCCAGCATTTAAATCAATATGTGTGTCATTTTGTAAAGGAAGTTCTTCTCTTAATGTACGCATTTCATAAATACCCGTAGTCAGTGTTCCTTTTGTACATAAAATCTTAACAGTAATTTTGTCACTATTCTCAGAATATTTTTCTGGTATATCAAAATATTTGTTATAAAATTCTCTTCCCTTATATTCGACAGAAACAGAGAATTCCTTATTGTCATTAATATAAATATCGTAGGAATAATTGTTGTCTGTGCCAAAATGAGTAATAACCAATTCGTTTTTTACTCCTTTTTCTACCGCAATTGTATAACCAATATATCCATCGACAACCATACCGCGATTACATTTAGTAAAGCAATTGCCTGTCCAACTCTTATTATTATGAAAGAAATTATGAGCTGTTTCACTGAAATAATTACCGACATTAATAAAGTCTATTTCATTACTTTTTTTATAAGAACATTCATATAAATAATCATAATATTCTTTGCTTCCTGTTTTAAAAATATTCCAATAAACAATGTATTTTACTTTATAGCATTTATAAAATGCACTTATTAACACTTCTTGATTATCTGCTTTTAACAAATATGTTAAATCATCAACTTTTTTTACGTCATCGAATATAGAATCACCAGAATAAAATAATTCATTTTTTATTTTATTGTCTTTTGATTGTCCAATATTTGAGTTTGTCAAAATTGGTGAAATCTCTCCAATGCTTTCAATAATGCCACTCATCATAATTGGTCCATACATAATAGCGTCACTATGTGGTTCAGTATCACTTTCTAAATGAGATAATCTAAATGACATAGGGAATTTAATTTTGATAATATCTCCAACTTTAAAAGCGCGATTAATATTAATATATCCATCATTAGAAATATTCAAATCAATCAATTTTCCATTATATGACATAGTTGCTTGTCCAGACACCCATGCTGGATATCGGACTTTCAAATTCGTTGTAGTTTCTTTTGTAACTTCAAAAGACACAACGTTTTCACTTGGAAAATTATGTTTTTGCTTTAATCCAAGTCCAGTAACAGTATCATTAATTTGTGAATTGATAAACAAATTAACAATAAGAGAATTATTATTATGATAATAAATATTTTGATTGAATTTAGCAAAGTTTTCCCATCCTGTTGCGGTACAGCACCAAAAAGAATTTTCAGCATCATGATATACTTTATAATATCCATAATCCATGGAAATATAATAAGTTTTCATACCACTATCCCAATCAATAGAAGCTAAAATTTGGTTATATAATAGATTTTCATAATAGTCCATATAATATTTATTATTTGTAATGCGATATAACAAATCACAACATTTCATGTAGTTATAAGCACAACACGTTTCAGCATTTTGGAATCCCACTGTTTCCACTTGACGAGTCGGATGTAATTCTTCAAGTTCTGAGTTATTTCCATTTGCATATGTTCTTTCTTTTGTCATTAACTCAAATCCATTGATTCCGATTTGTAAATATTTTTCATCTTTTGTTGCAAGATATGCAAATAAGGCGCTTCGCACTACCGGAATAGATCTATTACAATGAACATAAGAAAACGGATCTTCGTTAGCGTACATCTTATTAAACACATCTTTATCCACAAACTTAAAAGCCGCATCTAAAAATACTTGTTCCTTTGTTTCTAAATATAATTGAAAGAAGCAAATAGCGATGTCGCCATATTCAAATTTTAAAACTCTTTTGTTTGTTTCTTCATCATATTTTGATACTCTTGTCGCTAAATATTTTCCAAGATTGTACCAAATTTTATACGCTTTTTGACTGTTTGCAAATTTGTAGGCATCGTAATATCCTTCCAAATTTTTGGCAAATGTGTAAAAGATTGGCCAAAAAGCTGATCCTGTTTTTTCAATTGAGTCCAACTCAGACACACTAAAAGCACTCACATAGCCCGCATTTGCTGGATCCATCTTGGCATAAGCTTCTTGACATTCATCAATCATATCAACAAATTCATTAATTTTAGCAAGTACTGCCTCATCATGCTCCTCAGCATATAGATAGGAATATGCACCTAAAAGAGTAATTTCAGCATCGCCCTCGCCCACTCCTTTTGCTGCCCATCCGCCATATTCTTTAAAACCTGTGTCAATGCCAGAATTCAAATAGAAATTAACTAAAAGTCTATCAAGCGAATAAGACATGATGTAGTTTTTGTTGAGAATTTTTCCTTCATAAAATTCGCCTTGATTAACTAAAGATACATCATTTGGATTTGCCACATCGTTAATAAACACAGCCTCATTTTCCTCCGAACTTTTTTTCATATAAACATCTTTTCCATTATTTTTAGTTACATTTAAATTGGGCACTAAGGAAAGCATTAAGCAAATGCCGCTAGCTAATTTTTTAAATAATTTTTTCATACTATAATTATACTAGTTATATAATTGCCATAAAAGTTTGAAAAAGGCATATTAGGTGTCAAAATGTAAGCCCTTTACTTGTTTTGTGCTAACTTTTCATATTATTGCAAATTTAATGTTTCTATTTGACTAAAAATAAGCAAAAATATTAATTAATACGTTAATTAGGAATAAATTATACACTGGTATTTTTAACCAAATTTTGACAAATCGTTTATTTGACTTTGATTTTTATTAAGAATATAATTGGTGTTGAAAGGTAATTATTTATATAGACCATGATCAAATGTGAAGAACCTCAATATTACTTATTTGATATGACCACTCCTTTCCACGCAGTATATGGTGGAAAAAAGCTTTTAAATGATTTTATTGAGAAACCAAGGATAATGAAAGATTATATTATTTATCTGGTTATTGAAGGGAAAATCTATATAAAACAAGATAATGTCTGTTCCTGTGTCGAACAGCAAGAAATGCTTTTTAATCTTCCTTATTTGCCACAAGAAGGATTCAAAAAAGAAAAATCATCTTTTTATTGGATTCATTTTACAAGCGCAAATAATCCTATAAAAATCACCAAAAGTGAATTAATAAATAAACTTAATAACGATAAAGATTTTATGAAAAACAGAATAATAATTCCCACACATACTAAGGTATCTAATTATAAAAATCTCGTGCTTCTTATTAGTTTGTATTTACAAGAATTACAAGAAAATCGAAATAGTGTAACAGAAGATTATTTTTTAAGTTTAATTTGTGCTGAAATATCAAGACAAGAACTTGGAAAAACACTAACCAAAAGCAATGATTTTCCGTTTAAACTTAAAGAAATTGTCGAATATATTAACGTATGTTCCCATCTTATAAATTCAGTAGACGAAGTAGCGTGCCAATTCGGCTATACTAGTAAATATTTATCATTTTTATTTAAAAAATATCTAAATACATCACCAAAAAAATATATTGAGGATGCACGATTAAACCATGCTGATTCACTATTACTAGATAGTAATCTTCCAATAAACAAAATTGCATCTTTGGTTGGGTATGATGATGCACATGTTTTTATGAAAGCTTATAAAAGAAGCCGTGGTATGACTCCTTCTATCTTTAGAAATAAAAAATAAGTCTCAATGATTATCAGCGTTTTTGTGATATCATTGGGACTTTATTTCGACAATAAAACATTTTTAATATTTTTTTAAGTTTTCACTATTTTTCTATACTTCATCAAGAAACAATCAAATATCTTTATTACAGTCTTCTAATGATTCTTCTGTATCAGCATCGAACAAATGAATATGCATTGAATCAAAGCTTATTTTGAATTCTTTTCCAATTTCATGTTCGTTTTTAGAAGATAAAACCATAATAAATTGTCTATTGGTATTAAATTCTTCATTACCTAAATTAAAATAAACGTGCGTTTGATTCCCTAAATTCTCTTTAATGCCTGTTTTAACAGTAAAACCCTCTTCATTAGGCAAAATATCCTCGCCTCTTACACCAAGAATAACTTTGTGTGTTTTTCCATCTAAATATTCTTTTTTAATGTTAATCATATCTTTTGTGGAATATTTAAGAGTTGCACCATTCTCTAAAATGATTTGATTTTGTTTGTTTTTATAACAAAAGTCTCCTTTAAAGAAGTTCATTTGTGGTGTGCCAATAAATCCTGCAACGAAAACATTTTTAGGGTGATTAAATAAATTATTTGGAGTATCAATTTGTTGAATAATACCATCTTTCATAACAACAATCCTTGTTCCCATAGTCATAGCTTCTATTTGATCATGTGTAACATAAATAAATGTCGTTTTTAACCTATTATGAAGACTAGTTATTTCCGCGCGCATTTGAGCACGAAGTTTAGCATCTAAGTTACTTAAAGGCTCATCAAGTAAAAACACTTTCGGATTTCTTACTATGGCTCTACCTAAAGCAATTCTTTGACGTTGACCACCTGACATTTCCCGTGGTTTGCGATCTAATAATGATTCAATATCCAAAATTTTTGCAGCATAACGCACTCTTCTATCAATTTCTTCTTTGGACATATGTTTATATTCATAAACAGGCATAGGAGTATTCATAAAATAATCAAGTTTCTTTTTATAACTATCTAACTCATGCTCAACTAAAGACTTATCTTCAGTATTAACACGCTTCATAGTTTTCTCTAACCGAGCAATTTCTCTTTTTAATGCTTTTATTTTCTTGTGATCAATTGCTAAGATTTCTTTCCCAGAATCATCTAATTTAGCTACTGGAATTTTTCTTAATCTTAAACTAAAAGCAATGTTTTTATACGCTGTCATGTGTGGATATAAAGCATAGTTTTGGAAAACCATGGCAATGTTACGATCTTTTGGCTCTAATTCATTAATGAGTAAATCATCAATATAAATTTCACCTTTTGAGATATCTTCTAATCCCGCAATCATACGAAGCGTTGTGGACTTTCCACATCCTGATGGTCCAACAAAGACAATAAACTCATTATCTTCAATTTCCATTGAAAAATCCTTTACTGCTTCAACGTATCTTTTCTTACCTTTGTTTTCTGATTCAAATATTTTATAAACATGTCTTAATGATACTTTTCCCATGATATCACTCCTTTACTTCCAATAATTTATTTAGTGTCTTTTCTAATATTTTTTCACTAACCATTGATTTAATTATATAACAATTTCCTAATTTATCTTCATGGAATAATGTCTTTCCATCATCAGTAATTTCAACAAATCCCGACTTAGATTTATTAAGAACTTCATTGTCTCCATAAATAGCATAATATACAGTTAGCAAATCCCAGGATGGCCTATTACCATTTGCATATTTTTTATAAGCAAACGCTACTGGATTTAATTCATAATCTTCTACTATATTTCCGCCAGTAAACACATTGCTTCCTAATTTAAAATCACAAAAATAAACAGGAATATTTTTTATAAGACAAATCTTTTTACTTGCATCTATATCTGAAACAATATTATATTCTGCAGATAAGTCCGCTAATAAAATATTGCTATCAAAATATCCGCCCATAATAACAATTTTTTTTAAAGATTTTTGCATTAATTCTAATCCGGTAAGCGGAGAAATATCATCTGGTTTTGAATTTATCAAAGCTGCTAAATTATTAAGTTGTCCTATGCAAATTAGCGTAATATTTGTTTCTTTTACTAATGATTTTCTTAATAAAACCAACGCCTCTTCATATTCTTCTTTTTGTTTAGGAGATAAAGCAAATTTTTTTGCCATTTGGCTTAAAAATGCATCATACTTCTTATCATCAAAATAATGCAAATTTCTTTTATTCACGCCAATTTCAAATGTGTTTTTATAATAATTATTAATAACTTCTATTCCAGCTCCCGCGTATTTAGCGGTTGTAGTATGCGTCATTCCTAATATTTTACATTTTCCTAAGTTATGTAAAACGTTGGCAATAGCAAGTGCACCAGCATCATCACAATCGGCCCCTAAATCTGTATCAATCCAAATCTTTTCCATTTAAAAGTACCTCTTTATTCGTTCCATAAAAGATATCTTCTTTATTACTAATTAGTTTCAAAAATGCTTCAAATTTATCCCATGTGTCTTCAAAATCAAATTCATAGGCATGACCCCAAATATAAAATATTTTGTCTTCATTGCCATCATACTTTAAAAATTGATCTGCTAAATTAAACAAATGATCGAAGTCTAAACAATGGACAGTTGGTCTGAAATCTAGCAAGTTATTTTGTAAATCAAAATTATATGTCACTAAAATGTTTCTTGAATATAAAATAGGTGTATTTTCTTTTATAGTATTAACAACTAAATCATTTACAGTACCAAATGGATATGCCATACCAATGACTTTATATCCGACTAGATTCTCTAAAAATTTGCGATCATCTTCTACTTCTTTAATAATTTTTTCTTTGCTTAATTTAGTTAAGTCTGGATGGTGGGAAGTATGAACTGCAACTTCGTGATTAGCATATAATGTTTTTACTTCTTCAATTTCAACTTTATTATGTGGTGCCGTCCATTTTTGCCATTTAACCTCTCCTTCTTTTCCTAAGCTTAACGAGTTTAAATTAAATGTGCATTTTAAGTTATATTTATCTAATAACTTTACAAGACGCCGATCTTGAGTAACTCCATCATCAAAGCTAAATGTTATTGCCTTGTGTTTATTATTTGAAAACATGCTTAGTACCTCTATCTTGGAATGTATGGAAGTTCTATTGAAGCTTCAGCAGTTGTTTCTTTTACTGTACTAGTTGAGTTAGAAGTTGAATTACTACTACATGATACTAATCCAACCAAAGATAAAACACCTAGCAAAAATAATAATACCTTTTTCACAGTTATTTTCCTCCTAATGAATTATAAAAACTACTTACAATATTATAATAACTTGCTTCAACATCTTGTTTATATACTTCTAACATTGTTGCTACACTATAAGAAATATTTTTTGCAAAATGATAAACGCCATCTTTTGTTTGTACATATGCTCCAATATAATATGTTTGCTTATAGTCATTAATATTATCTATTTTATATGTGAAGTCACGAGTAGCATTTGTATTTATAATTTTGCGTGCATTTTGTGGTAGTTCCTTAGTCTCTTGGAATTCAAAATTTGAAGTCGTTACTAAGACACCTATTTCTTTTACATCAATAAATGTTGAAGTATCAAAACTATAGAAGGCATCAATACTTACATTTTTAAAATCCGAATAACGAACTTCGTTAGTATCATCGTTTTTTATAATTGTATAATCAAAACTTAATCTTGCTTGTGTTTGCACATTTTTAAAGCTTTCAATTACTGATGGATAAATAGTAACTTCAAATTGTAAATCAAACTGATTTAAATAAGTAATGCCCACTACTTGTTTACCAATTTTAGTGTTGTCAAACTTATTTATAGTCACATTATCTAAAGAAGTAACAACAATAGTTTTTCCACTATCATGGGTTTCCACAATTTCTAGTCCTGCTAAATTTAATGATTCGCCTACTAAATAGTTTAATTTGGTAGGTGTTTTAGACATTTTGCAACTTACTACATCATCATTTTTAACATGAACAATTATATCTTTTGAAATATCATTACCATATTCATCAACAACTAATATAGTTAAAGCATAATCTCCCGCTCTATTTTTATTAAAACTAGTGCTATTAATAAAATATTCTTCACTAGTTAAATCTCTTAATGATTCATTTTGTCTTTTTAATTGAACTTTCAAGCCATCAAGATTCAATTCTTCACCAACATAATAATTAGTTTTAAAGTTATCAGTATTGATGACAAGTTCTTTGCCAACTTTATCTAAGTTATATAAGTTAACATTATCAAACTTAATTACCATATCTTCACTATGTTTAATAACAACAGCTACTTGTTGCCACCAATTAGCATCTTTACTAACGTTAGGAATAAAATCAAATGTTAAGTGAGTTCCATCAAATGATCCACCGATGATATATTCACTATTATCTTTGCCGACATAACCGCTTTGATTATATGTTACACAAGGTTGTCCACTTTCGTTATAACATATATAAAATTCTTTACATTTTGCTTCTAAAACATCTAAACTTAAGCGATATCTATTTCCACTTACTAATTTAGTTAATCCATTAAAATAAAACTTTTCCCAAGCATCCGTGCCTGTTCCTATTTTTGATGCTTCTAAATAATGATTGTTTTCATCACCATTTATAGTTAAAGAATCCAAACTTGCATTATATATGTTAGCAATATTAGATAAATTATTCATTGGCGCACTAGTACCAATATCAAGACTTTCAAAATCCATGTCATAGTCATAAGCTAATACGGGATTTGAAATAGAAATATTATCAACATAAACTTTGTCTGTAACATCAAAATCTTTACCAGTCATTGTTACATATGAATTTTGACCATTAATTTTTCCAGCCACAAAAGAGAAAGTTAAATGGCCATTTACATAACTTGCATTACTAGTATTACTAGTGCTTAATACTTCCATATTAGTGCCATTAACAATTTTTACACCTGTCCAAGTAAACGTTTGGTATTCAATAAATAATGTAGCATTACTTGCAGAAGTTTCAATAGTTATATCCATTGAAAGAGTATATGTTTCTCCATCTATCAACTTTTCTAAATTATTTGCAGCTGATGTTCCTAAGCCGCCTAGTTTACTATACTTAGCGGTATCACTGCCAATAATCATATATTCCAAAGCTTTACTATCTTTATAATCGACTACTTTGCTATCCACATGGGAACTTTCAAACCACATAAATTGTTTTGCATTAAAAATTTGTTCTCCCGTTGTGGATAAATTATAATCTTCAAAATTTTCTTGATAAACTTTTTCTTCTTTCAATGTGGTTTCTTTCTCTTGAGCTTTAATACTAACTTTATTATTAGTAAATATAACACTACCTAAAACAAGCAAAGAACTTACAAGCAATAATTTTTTGTTCATTTTGTATACCTCTATTTCTTAGAAATTTTTATATCATCAACAATTAATACACCCTTACCATATAGACCAATGACAATATAGTAATCATTTGCAGCGCCAGTCGTAAAATCATAAATCATTTTTTTAGTTTTATTTAGTTCTACATTATCAGCAAATCGACCTACCGCTGTATCCTTATCTAAATATGATTGGCTTCTTGCTAAAATATAAGCATATCCATCTAGTAAAGGATTGGTATTTTGTTTGATTTTTTCCATTAATTTATAAGAAAACTCTACACGATATGATGTATTTGCTTCTAATTTTATATATTTAGAATTAGAATACATAAATTCAAACCAATTATCATTAAAATAACGATATGTTTCTTCATCTAATCGAGAAGACATTGAATACTTTCCAGAAATAACTTCTGTCTTATCATTTGTTAAATGTCCCCAACGGTTAAAGCCATAAGTAAATGTTGAATCATTGAGAACCATACCTTCGAATCCTTCTACATAATCTAAACCTTTGTTGCTATCAAATGGTCTTACATTATTTATATTTTTAACATCATCACCAGTAACTATTAACCCTTTAGGATTTTCAATAATATTTATATTATCAATTAAGTAACTACCTATATTTTTAACACCAAATGCTAAAGACAATTTCCCATCCTTAGGAGTAATAAATGTAAATGATTTAATCGAATTAGGCTCATCCGGACGATCATACCATTCACCAATTGTTTGAATAGATGCGCCATTATTCATTAAATGTAAATAATAATAACTTGCATTGCCCGCAATGGATGCTCCTTTAGTGGAAAAAGTTATTGTATAAGCTGCATTGTTTTTTATTTTCAACAAACTTGGGTCAGAGAATAATCCATCATTTTCTTGATGCGGAACTTCACCTAAAACTTCGATTGATCCTTTGTTTCCTAAAATGTTGGTATCATTATTTATGGCATTTTCATTATCAGAATACCAAGCATTCTTTGATGAAAGCAAATTATAATTTTTATCAAAATTTTGTACATATCCTGTTTTGTTTTCAATAATAACCTTACCTGTTTTTATTTTATTTGCGTATATGCCTTTTCCATAAATATCTAAAGAATATGGGCCTTTATTTCCTGTTATAACGCTGACAGTTTTGATAGCTTTTTCTTCGCTAACATCTTGGAAATTACTAACAACACTTTCCTCTTTTTTGTTATCTTTTGTCACAACAATAAATCCATCTTCATCACCCATCTTATGTTCAGATAATTTTAAAGATGGAGTGTATTCAAATGTTACTTCATAATTACTAGATGCTTTTAAACGAGTGTTTTTTAAATCTTCACCATTAACTTCTTCATAAAATTTATCTATTTGTTTATAATTGCCAACATTCATTTTTCCAAGAGGGTACATTTTTTGTTTATAATTACCAACTTGCGCTAAACGAATAGCTGGTGCACCAGTTTCATCAACAATAGAAACCGCTAAGGTGTATTCTCCATCACTTAAATTATTATCAACATTAAATGAAGTATATACATTCATAGTTTCGCCATTAAGCAAAATTCTTAAATCATAATTTTTATTATCAACAGCTTGTTTTATTGCACCATTACTATCAATTAAATATAATCTTAAATTATGATTTGGTAATGTAAATCTTCCAACACCTGAATTAGAAATTTTGGTTAACACATATGCTTTATTTCCCTGTTTAATATCTTGTGGATATTTTGCCATATCAACTTTCAAGCGATAACCCATCTTTTCATTGCCTCTATTAAATAGTTCGGCATATCCTTTTTCAACAATATTAGCAACCTCTGTATTTATCCATCCCATAACAGTCGAGTAATTAGCGCGTGATTTAAACATCATTTCATCAACTGCTTCAATAGGATCCATACCATATAATTTTTTTGAGAAAGCATCAAATCCCGCAAAAAATTCGCCACAATTTGATACTTTTTTCCCACTTCTAATTAAATCAGATAATGCTTTTTCATCTGTGGAATATTTAGTAACACCATTGCCCGCCATTCCATCT
>ERZ808292.196-NODE-196-length-17432-cov-3.869655_pt1 | contig 17432 bp, 10 predicted proteins | sample MGYA00521275_ERZ808292 | MGnify/ENA primary metagenome ERZ808292 (study PRJEB31516, sample SAMN03275613) | gut metagenome | biome: mammalia-associated habitat; material: feces | host: Papio cynocephalus | place: Kenya | collected 2012-07-26 ... | reverse complement strand
TGTAGACCGTGTGGTGCAACAAGCCATCAACCAAGTACTGACTCTCATCTATGAGTGCCAATTCTCCCCGAGAAGCTGCGGTCTGCGTCTGCGAAGAGGATGCTATGACACACTCCGTGGAGCATAGAAGATAATAGATGCCGTTACATTTATGTGGTTGACTTCGATTTGGAACGCTTCTGTTAATGGGTTCATATCTCGAATGGCACCCAAAGTAGGAACTGTCGTATGCGGAACCGCATGTACGGTGGTGTGAGAGGTCGGTAAACACGAAAGTAGAAGATAAACAACTATAAATAGTGCTTACCTTCTACTCGATTTCTAATCATTCTCTCCTGACATTCTGAACTCCAATTCATACCCCTTGATAAATTCCGCTTCTTCAGTTGACAAGCCATAAAGAGGACATATCAAGTCGTCAATCTTGTCTATTATGGCTTTAGACTTGCCTATCTTGTATTCCTTGAAAGAATCAACCGTATAACTTGATTTTCCTGTCGTTTGACGCTTGTTGGCATTTGCTTCTATATCAGCAAGGTACTCCTCATATAGCTGATTCAATTGTTCTATTACCTCATCAGATAATGGTGGTATCGGCGTGTTCTCTATCTCACCGCCTTTCCAATCTAAATTGTTCGAATAGATTTGATAGAACCAAAAAGACAAGTTGCTACTAAGGATGCAGCCAAGCGCTTTGGTGTATTTCTTATCTAATACTATTGGCTTCTCTTTAGAAGAGCCCGTAGAATAGTTGGTTACTACCTTAAAATATCGTCCTCCTGAAGTCCTATAATATATAGGCTCACCCACCTTCTTTACATATTTCGCCAATCTATCACATTTCGCCAGCTTGCCAAGAATATTCTTTTCCACCTCCATACTTATTTTTGGAATACGGCCAAAGAGCATGAAATCCTTCACCTCCACAAATTGAAGATTGTCCACCAATGCTTGCAGATTGAAATTCTTGCCCTTTCGATACATCTTGGTGGCATGGATGCCATGGCAAGGCTTTTCCGTTTTTCGGAAGGCCAATATGGAGGTATTTACTACTGCGTTCTTGAATACAGGTTGAGGACGGACCGCGTATGAAGAGATATAAATGTCATCACATTTGTTAGTCAAAATGCGATGCACTCCTGACAGCGAATCACTGGATGTCAAAGAGATAGGCACAATCATGGTCATGCAACCATTCACTCGCATGATGCGATAAGCCAGTTCGATGAACATCGTATAGGTATCCATCGAGGCCTTTTGTATTAGCACGTTGTGATTGTTCCTGTCTTTCCTGCTTTGCGTGGTCTCGTAGAGTGTCTTCAAGACGGCCTTCTCGTAAGCATCCAGTTTGGCGCCATACGGCGGATTGCCTATCACGATATCGAATCCGCCATTGCCAGTCTCCCTATCGAACACGTCGCTAAACCAAGTGTGCCAAAGGAAGAACTTGCTGTTTGCCGCCACATCCATGTCAAATAGTTTGTCTCTCAACGCAGGGTTGTTAGACTCGATAAAGTTAATCACAGCCCCCGAAATCTTGCCCCGAAGCTTGACGCGCTCCTCATGGTTGTCGGTCTCGAAATATTGATCCAGCCACTTCTTGATGAAGGTAGGGCTGCAAGACCTGCTCCTGTAGCTAATCGTGTTGCTTACATTGCCTGTTATGGCGCGCAAATCCACCCCCTCAAACCACTCAAGCAGAGAGTTGCCCTGCATAATCTTGAAATCAAGGTTAGGCAAGGTATGCGGTGTTTCCTCGTCGACCACCAAAGACAGCCAGAAGCGCAAATGGGCAATGTCGACAGCACCTCGCTCGTAATCAACTCCATAGATGTTCTTCTGAATAATATGTCGTTTGATGTCGGCAGCATTCTCGAAGTTCTCGATGGCACCACGACACAAGAAGAGTTCTTTCAACAATCCCATAGGAAAAGCGCCCGAACCGATGGCTGGGTCACATATTTTCACATTCTTCAAACGTCCATCGACCAACTTTGCCAATTCTGAAGCACAACCACCTAACATATCAACATCATAAGTCCTGACAAAACCTGCTATAGCTTGCCGTTGAGCCTCATCAGCCACATCGGTAGAAAGATAAGCCACCAACGACTGGCGGCACATATGCCTCACTATTTCCTTTGGCGTGTAATAAGCACCCTTGTCCTTGTTGTCCTCCAAAAGATTCTCAAAGATACGCCCCAGCATTTCCGGGTCAACACCTACTTGCGCATCATCTGGGTCATTCTCGTCTATCGTAAAATTGTACTGATGGAAGAAATGAAGTAAATCGCCGAAATACTCACTTGGGAAACAAGTATCTACCTCATCCAAGGCGTCACGCTCAAAAAGCCCGCCGTTCAGATAAGGCACTTTCACCTTACTGCCTTCAGGTAACTGCACATGGGTATCAAACAAGTCATCATCCGCCGCTCGGTCCGTGTCTAGACCTCCAGCGAAAAGCGGTTCCAAGACACCATCCAGGAAGTTAGCCTTTTGCTCCTCTGAAGCATACTCGTAGAGGTGGAGCATAAACTGTGTGTCGCCCTCTCCCCAGTCCTTTCCTATGGGCACTCCCATCCAGCCTTTCTTCTGCAAGAAATGCAGGAACACGATGCGCCCAAGCATCTTCTTAACATAGTCGCGCACGTTCTTGTCGTCAGACCCAAAAGTGGCATACATCTGTGGATGTGGCTCGTGTATCTTCTTCTCCTTCCAAGAGCTGCCGCTTTTCACAAAACGCTTGCCTGTGACATACTGCACGAAGCGCTCATAATGCTCCTTGTACTTTCCAAAGAACTCTTCGGAAAGAGCCTCAACATCAAATGCGTCCTCGATGTCTTTCAGTTCTATCTCACCTTTCTTGTCCAAGAGCTTTTGAAAGTTATCGGCCACTGTACGGCACGACTGGTTAGGTCCCAGCATGAACGTGAAACGCTTCTTGTCGGTCTGCTCGTCGTTGCGAGCTTTGCTGCAAAACGTGAATCGCCAATCCCAATTATCAGCATCTTCATAATGGAAAATCATAAAGGCACTGGAATAGGTTGGCATAATGCGGCGGATGAGTTGCTGGATGCCTACCCGGTTGCGAGCCATCAAGACATGGCTCGAGACCGTGATGTCGAAGATGTTGATAGGGTTGAAATCCACCAGAATCTCTCCTATTGACACCACGGAGGCAATACCTGTGCTTGCGGCCATCGTTTTCAAGTCAGGATATTCATCCAGCACATTCTGGTCGTATAGATCATTAAAATTCTCTTCGCCAAAGATAGGGAACACGATATTCTCCAAGAAGGAGTCCCTGCCTTGATATTTCCGTTGGAAGTATTCTTTCAGATCCGTCATATATATGTTTCTTTGTCAGTTGCCTATTTGCTCAAAGCCAGATACACCTCGGCCTTGCCATTGCGTACTTGTACACGCTCTACGATTTTCTGTATCTCCCGCTCCAGAACATGGTCAACATCATCTTGCCTCATTTCAAAGAGCGAAGGGCCATTCTTCAGTTCCTTGTCCAAGGCTATCACCTTGTTGATGATATCTATATTGCCATTGTTGACAAAGTTGAAGGCGTTGGCAAGAATCTTGCGAGAGGGCTTTGACAAGTTCATCTCGTTTTTCATTCGGGTTATGATTTCCTTGGCATGTGTCGCCTTCTCTGAATTTCTGACATGCAGATTCACTCGATTCAAAGCTCGGTTCACTTCCAATACGGCTGCCGCCTTTCGCTTCTCCCAGTCGGCTGGCAAATCACAAGTCTTCACGTCGGGATTGGTGCGAAACTCACTATACATGTCGATGCCCGACAAAATCTTTGCCTTCCCTATCTACCTTGACAAACATACCAGCCAATTTCTTGTTACGCACCAAGAAATAGCTGTTGCCTTCCTCGGTAGGTGCAGCCAACTCCAATCCGCTTTCTTTCGCAACAATTTGCTCAAAGCGTATAGGATTGGCTGTCTTGTAATCTTTCAACTCGCAGATATATTTCTCCATCGGTGATTCCTCGCCATTCACCTGGATATTGAGCTGATAATGCATCACCTCCTCGTCGGTGGTAAACACCTGGCTATCTTCACCAAAAAGGGTATGAAACGACTGGAGCTTGGTATATGCCTTTTGTACCAACCGAATCAGGTTGTCGCCTTGGGCACTTGGCATGAAATTATAGACATACACGGTGTCGGCAGTAGAACCAATTCGATTGACACGACCGATTCGCTGCATCAGCCTTGTGGCATTCCAGGGCGTATCATAATTGAGAATGCAGTTGGCACGATGCAAGTTGATACCTTCAGCAAGCACTTCGGTTGCAATGATAACTTGATAGTCATTCTTCCAAGTTCCCTCGTAGTTGGCATCAAAGTTTTCCTTGATCGTCTGTTCCAGTTCATTTCTGTTTGATGCTTTCACCGCAAGAACCTTCAGTGAAGGCTCTGTTGTTTCCACGGCAAGCTTGATGGTGTCCACCGTATCTATCGCCTCACTGAATATCACCAGCTTTTGTGCAGGATTGCGCTGCTTATCAAAGAGTATGTTTACAAGACATTTCTTGAAAGTCTCTAACTTTGGATCATAACTATAAGCATTCCATCGTTTGCAAAGAAAGTCGATATGCGCCAAGTCCTCACGCAGATGGTCTATGTATTTAGCATCAAAGACATCCCTTTTCAGTTCCCGATTGCGATGCTTGTCATTTTTTCCTTTCTCATCCAGCTTTTTGATTTTGTTTCTTATGTCGTTCACGCACTCCTCAAAGGTGCAAAGTCTTCCTTCGCGAACTAATTTCTTTTCCTTATCCAATTCTGCGTTTACATTGATGTCCGGACAAATGAAGATGATGTTGGCTTCCCACATATCTATCATGTTTTGGGTATATTGACGCAGGTTGGCAAGCGATGTCTTGAAAGCAGAGAAACTGCTCTCAAGACGTTTCACCAAATTAGTCTGCATAATCATAGCCAACTGATGCGAGAACCTATCAGGGTCAATATTGCCACCTTTATACAATGCCTTGATTTCTGGATTAAGCAAAAACTCTATGGCACGATAGCGATAATAACCCAAGGCATCTCCCTTTCTGAATTCCGTCTCTATGTCAGGGGCTATACGATTCATCGTCTCGGCAAACAACGTTGCCAAGCCGTCTTCCATCTGATACTTCAACATGTGCGGACCACTTATCTTTGGGAACTTCAGCTTTCCGCCGTAATAAGTGATGATGTCCGTTCGGGTTCGTCTTACGAGTATATCCTCCAGCACATGATCACGAATGTCTTGCGAGAGAACCTTCAGTTCTTTTTGCCTAGCAGCTTTCTCCTCTGGTGTCAACTTGATGACATGCCCCTGCGGATCCTTGGGCACAGCTATCAACTCAGCATACTTTTTATTGATGGCAGAGAAGTATCCCTCCAAATTACCACCATTCGCCTTTTTCAAGGTACTGTCAGCATGATTGCGTTCGAAAAGATATATCTGGTTCTGAATGTCGGAAGGACGATTGTTCTGGGGTGTTGCAGAAAGCAAGCCAATGTAAGGATAAAAACCAGTGGCAGAACCAATATCGCCAATCAGCTTGGTTAGGGATTGATACATCGCCGTTTGGCTATTTCTGAACTTATGGCTCTCGTCTATGAGTATCATGCCATAGTTTTTATATTCCAGTTCGGAACCAAACTCACCAGAATTGCCTTCGTCATCTTCAGCGTCGGCAATGTTTCCGATGCTGCCCGTCGTTACGAAATCAACCCATGGAGACATCTTGTCTTCCTTGTCATGGTCAAACTCTGCCAAGGTTTCCGCCCATGCACTTCGAATGGCAGGAGGTGTTACAACCAAGACCTTGCGCTCACGCCCATTGTCATCAGGCATCGTAAGGAAATGCTTGATGACCAAAGCACCCACAATGGTCTTTCCCAAACCAACGACATCGGCAAGCATAAAACCGCCATGCTCTCGCATGATGGCGAAGCACTGTTTGACGGCTTGTATCTGATAATCCAAGGGATTGTAACGCTTGGGGAGATAACTTTCTATCAACTGTTGCTGGTTCAAATCCACGATGTCACCAAACTTATAGTTGAGCAATTTGATGTAGAGTTCGTATGGTGTCAACGGCGCATCTTCTGGCTCTACGCCCAATTTGTCTTCTTCCTCAGCTTTTTCCGCGACAGGAGAACCATGCAAGATTTCCTCCAAGAAATACTTATTCCAAGTTTCTGAGAGATTCCACTTCTCGTCAAACCAAAAGACATGTCCCTTGGAATGGGAATATTCATTCGGTTTCAAGGAAACCTTACCATTATCCCATTCCAAATAATTCAACTCCGAATTACCCTTCAAGCCCTTTTGGGTGAAATTGCTGCTACCTATAATGCCCTTGGCAAAGTTTTCTCCAAGAAAGATATAACACTTAGCATGAAAGAACTGTACGTTACCATCATTGTCTCTTTGATAAAGACGAATCTGCAACTTGCTCTCAGCTTCTTCCGCCTTACAGTATTCCTTGATGAATCGCACCACTTCCACGTACTCATCTTTTACCTCCAGTTGCTGAACATCTCGCTTGATGTAATCTTGCGGAAACTTGGCATCCTTATGCAATGGACTTTTCAACTGGTTGACTCTCACCACAGGGTCTGCCCCTATAAGCAACTGCACTTGGGTGCCATCTTTCTGCAAAAACTCTTTCAATGCATTCAGTACAAGTGCTGTTCCTGGAATATCCCAATAGCCAGTGGCTATCTTGATGGTATGGCACGCCGGATGCGACACCAACACGTTGATGGCGTTGACCATATTGAGCGCGTTGCTCGAATTATCAAGCAAGAGGCTATTGTCTATGTCGTGAAGTTGTGAATCCATTGGCTGTTCGTTAGTATGTTCCATCGACTCCCCAAAGATGGAAAACTAAAGGGCCTTTATTGATTCTGTGATAAAGGAAATGGCGCAGGGAATCTATCGCTTACTTAGTCCTTGCCTATTGAGGTCGTAGGAAAAACCTTGGGCAACAAGGAATAGTAGCAAATAGAAACACCTACGCCAAATGGGTATATATAGAAAGCACAGGGCATACCCTTCCAGTCCGAAAGGGTACACTCGTGCCTGTGTATATACACAAAAGCGAAGGCGTCCACCGCTATCTCCATCTGATGCCCTTTGAAGTTTCCTACGTTTCAATAGTTCAGAAGGAAAACGCTGATAAACGTCTTTCTCTCTATGATATGCCAAGCGGGCGATTAGCGCCGACAACGACTTGCCGACAATCAAGCCCGAATGACCACCACAAAGATAAGGAAAAAGAGGCATACCAACAAGAACTTCAACTCTTTTTTGATGTGCATTATTAAAAACAACTGCCTGGCATGATATTTTTTGTTTGCTTGATGGTTGTTTTAGAAAAAGAATATGTAAATTCGCATCAGCCAATGCGATATCATTGACCTGTTCACAGAAAACAAAATAACTTTAGACATAGCAATATGACAAAACTTGAAAAACTATATGCGGGCATAAAAAATCTCCAAGACCTTGGATTGCCACTTAACCAAGAGACCCTAAAAGCCGCTGACGATTTAGAAGAACAACTAATCAAGGAAGAAATCTTGCCAGCAATGTCGAAAGACATAGAGCCTCTTCTATCTAAGATTCGAAGAGAGTTGGTGCTTGTTGTGGAATATAAGCCGGGTACGCCCATCAGCGTGGCGTTAAGCCGCAAGACCAATATCTCGGAAATCATCGAAGCCAAGAAACTGGAAATCGATCCTGAAGTTGCTCATCGAGAAGGCGGACACCGCAAACCTCAGACAGACGAAAGGGCTGCCAACACCGGACTTATAGTTCATACAAAGGACGGGCGTGTCATCAAAGAAAAGGATGCCGCATCTACATTCACTGAAGCTATTATGCAAGCTGGCGTGCTAAGGGTTCGTCAATTAGGTCTAAAATTGTGCGGCATCAATATTGTGTCAACAACAAAAGACAAGAAATATGGCAAAGCGCAACGTGAAGTGCAACCAGGGCTTTATGTTCTCACCCATAGCAACACAAAGGACAAAAAGAAAAATCTTGATAAAATTTCAGCCGCCTTGAACCTTGGCTGGAACGTGGAGATTATATAGACGATACAGTTATTTAGCCGTGAGATGTTAATAAAACTATAAATGTTCGTAAAAGCGTCTTGGGTTAACTGTTTTTTTAGTAATTTAGTATGAGTATTTAAAAACAATTAGATTATGTCCACTCCTCACAATTCCGCTAATGTTGGTGACATCGCAGCGACTGTTATCATGTCGGGCGATCCCTTACGAGCCAAATTTATGGCTGAGCACTTTCTTGAGAATCCAAAGCAGTTTAATGGCGTCAGAAACATGCTGGGTTACACTGGCCTGTATCACGGCAAGCCTGTCAGCGTGATGGGACACGGCATGGGTATGCCCTCTGTAGGAATTTATTCCTATGAGTTGTATCATGTTTACGGTGTGCAGCAGATTATCCGCGTGGGTACTGCAGGTTGTATCCAAAAGGGCATGGAAATTGGTGACGTTGTCGTTGCTCAAGGCTCATGCACCGACTCCAACTATCTGCACCAGTATCATCTACCAGGTACCTATGCGCCATTGGCCGACTATGAACTGTTGTCGGGTGCGGTAGACATGTGCAAGCAATTGGGGGTGAAGCACTATGTGGGTAATGTGTTATCTTCCGACATTTTCTATGACGACAACCAAGAGTGGCGCCAGTGGGCTGCGATGGGTGTCTTGGCTGTTGAGATGGAGAGCGCTGCGCTCTATGCCAATGCAGCGGCATGTGGCCGCAAAGCCTTGACGATTCTGACGGTAAGTGACAGCTTGGTTGAGAAAAAGTCGGCTTCTGCCGAAGAGCGTCAGCTCGCGTTCACCAACATGATGCGTGTGGCGTTCAGTCTTGTGTGATTTTTTGGATTAGTTTGTGGTAGCCAATAAAATGTATGGCTACCACAAACTCACTTTTTCCTGGCCCGCATACTGATGAGTGGAATCATCATTTCTTCCATCGAAATACCCCCGTGCTGAAACGTGTCTTTGTAATAGGACACATAGTAATTGTAGTTGTTAGGGTAAGCGAAAAATGCATTTCCTGTTGCAAACACATAGGAGGTGCTCACGTTGGGAACGGGCAGTTGGGCCATTTTGGGATTTTTAATGACAAACACCTCTTTGGGATTATAGCTTAGGTTCTTCCCCAATTTGTATCTCAAGTTGGTGTTTGTATTGCGGTCGCCTATGATTTTGATGGGCTTTGAGGCTCGTATTGAACCATGGTCAGTGGTTACCAGAATGCGATAATCTGACTGTGACAACAACCTGAACAATTCCGCCATGACAGAATGACGAAACCACGACAGTGTGATGCTGCGGTACGCGCTCTCATTGTTGGCCAGTTCGCGCACCATCTTTGACTCGGTACGGGCGTGTGAGAGCATGTCGATGAAGTTGATGACCACGACGTTCAAGTCGTTTTCCTTCAAGTTGTTAAACTGCTTGAGAAACTTTTCTGCAGCGTTTGAGTCGTTGATTTTATGGTAACTAAAGGAGTCATGGCGGCGGAAGCGATCAATCTGTGTCTTTATGAGCGGTTCCTCATTGAGATTTTTGCCTTCCTCCTCATCCTCATCGACCCATAAGTCCGGAAACATCTGTTCGATTTTATTGGGCATCAGACCGCTGAAGATAGCGTTGCGTGCATACTGCGTTGCAGTAGGCAGAATGCTCATGTATATATCCTCGTCGATGTCATATAGGTCGCCAATCTGCTTGGCCAGGATGCGCCACTGGTCATAGCGGAAGTTGTCTATGACAATCAGGAATACCTTTTCTCCCGCATTGATGGCCGGAAACACCTTTTCCTTGAATAGGTCAGGACTCATCATAGGGCGAGGGAAGCGGTTGTTGCTCATCTTGTCGGGAGCTACCCATTCCATGTAGTTACTCTTGACAAACTTTGCAAAGCCCTTGTCTGCCTCTTCCTTCTGCATGGTCAACATATCAGTCATTTGGCTGTCGGTGTCGCTCAGTTCCAGTTCCCAATGTACCAGTTGCTTGTAGACGTCGATCCATTCCTCCCAAGTTTTGCAGTCCATAATCTTCATGGTCAACTGTTGGTAGGCTTGCTGGTAGCTACTTTGGGTCACCTCGGTTACGATTTCACGTTGGTGGATGTTCTTTTTGAGAGTCAGCAGAATCTGGCTTGGGTTTACGGGCTTGATGAGATAATCGGCAATTTTGGCACCGATAGCTTGATCCATGATGTTCTCCTCTTCGCTCTTGGTGACCATAACGACTGGCGTTTGTGGTTGTATCTCCTTAATCTTCTGCAAGGTGTCGAGTCCGGTCAGTCCGGGCATCATTTCGTCGAGCATGATTAGGTCAAATGTGCGTTGCCGACATTCCTCGATGGCGTCGGCTCCGTTGCTCACCGTTGTCACATCGTACCCTTTCTTTTGAAGAAATATGATATGGGCCTTCAGCAACTCTATTTCGTCGTCTACCCATAATATGTAACCATTGTTTGCAGTCATGCTACTAATTCCTTTCTATACGTTATCTTAGAATCCATCGAGATCGTAGTATTCGTCCTCGAGGTCAAATGTCTCCTCTTCCTGTTTCTTTTGTGTGTCTTGGTTCTTGGGCGATTTGTTGTTGTCGTTTTTGTTTCCTTCGACCTGCTTTTTGTCGCTCTCCTTTTCTTTTTTCTTGGGTTCAGCCTTGCTCTTGCTGCGAGAAACCACCTCGCCGTCGTCGAATATGATGTCAGCTCCGTTGCTGATGGTGGGCTGTACCTTTACCTCTTCTTTGTTTTGGTTGTTGGGTAGTGGAGTGACAGTGCTTTGGTTTGGCTTTAGTGACTTGCCTTCAAGCTGCGGCTTTGCTTTCGCTGCCGGCTTGGGAGTCTTGTCGGGATTAGCCACCAGAGTCTCTTTTTTATTTTGGAGAGTCTCTGTCTTTGCGTCATCAGTGACGAGAGTCGTGCCTGGGGTATGACTGTTGGCTGCATCGTCTGTTGGCACTATGGTCCCGTAGTCAGTTTGGGCGCCCTCATTGTTGCGCTTGCCGGACATTGGGGTAGCTTCTGTGGGTACCACAGTCTGTTGCTGGTTGTGCTGAGTTGGACTGTCGTTGGCAGATACCACCGTTCCGCCTTGAGGCTGTGAAGCAGACACTTCATCCGTGGAGATGAGCGTTCCCGTTCCAGTGGTGCCCCGCTCGTCCGGAGAGACTATGGTGCCATCCAGGTAGTCGTCCACTTCTTTCTCTGTTTCAAGTTGTTTGGGTGGAGCCACTGTAGTGATTTCTGCCGGTTCGGTCAGCAAGTGGGCGGTAGTGACTTTCAGCGGTGCAAAGTGCTTGTTGTAGTAAGCGTTGTATTCGTCATAACTGTATGTGGTTCCCAGTAAGGGCATGTTCTCCTCGCTGATGATGATGGGATGCGACTTTCCAATGAGTTGCAGGATGGGGTTCTGCTTCAACATCTGGCGCGCGTATTGCAAGGCTTCATCGTAGTTTCTGAATCCTGAGACGCTCATCTGGTGAATGCCGTCGCCATCATTGATGGATATGTTGAAGTCGCGGACAAGATAGTTGGTGAAGTTGTATCGTGCCAGTTCGAAGAGTAACTTGTTCTCATTGATGCTGTCAGGTTGATAGACAAACATGAATAAGAAGTTGGTGTTGCGCTCGTTAGTGAATTGCCGCGCCTTGATGGAGTCGCTGTCGCTAAGCACTACGTTGCGTCTGCTCCACACGTCGCCGATGTCAAACTTGCCGCCTCGCAACTTCTTGCCTTCCTTCACCCCATTGATGATCATGCCAGCCAGTTCGGCCACGCTGCTCTTTGGATATTTTTCCACAACCGTGTGCATGTCCGTGAGGCATCCCGTTCCATCCCCATTGTTGAGCTTGCTTAGTCCATTGATAAAGATGAACTTGTCGCGGTTTGCTCCCAGGGGGAACCGGCTTTCTGAAATGTAAGCGTTGGCGCTGACCTCATTGAAGCGATCAGCCTTGAAGGCATTGTAGGTGGCTGCGTAAAGTGAGTCTTCCATGTGTACGCCCTCACGGGCGTTTTGTGCAAAGTAGGGGTCTGTCAGCAGAGTTGTCCACTGGCTTTCAGGATAGTCAGTCTTTAGCTTTTCCACATAGGACTCAGCAGTCAGGCGCTGTCCGAGGCGTGAGTAGAGGAGGAACAGGTGATAGTAAGCCTCATCCATATGTTCGTAAGTGGGATACTGGTTTGTTAACCTCAACAATGCTTTCTCGGAAAGAGACAGTTCATCGAGCTTATCCTTGAAGATCACACCGCTGTGGAACAATCCATCCATGATAATGGTGTTGCTGGCAAGCAGTTGGTCTTCGGTGAAAGGAATTTGCGCTAAGTAGTATTCCCGTTTGTGTGGGTCGTTCTGTGCGCTGTCCTTCATCTGTGCCAATGAGTCCTGTGCAGCTTCCACCTTGCTGATGGAGTCGCGCTGTTCCTCGGTGAGTTCTGCTGGCGTGTCCGTTCCCAATCCGGCTACGACGGTCGTGTTCACGCGTTGCCAGTTGTCCGTGTTCTCACGTTTTCCCCATTGGCGTTGAAACAACTGTTTGCCCTGTTGCACAGCCATCGGATTATAGAAATACCATTGGCCGTTGGTCTGCTGAGTATTTGTTGGTGTGTTGCGGTTCTGGTTTCTGTTGCCTATTGCGTTGTTTTTCTGCTGTGATTGTTGTGCGTTGGCTTCCGCCTGCTTGTTTTTTTCTTCCTTTTCCTTTTTCTTTAACGCCTCAATGACACGGTCTATGGCCTCGTTTCTTTCCTTCTCGGGCATTTTAGCCAGTTCTTGCAATGAGTCTTGCAGATGCACGGCCTCGGTATAAGGCACCAACTCGTCCAGCACTTTCGATCGGTTGGAAAGTTGCTCATAGTCCTTGCGTTCTTTGTCAAGCAATCCGATGGCAGCTCCGTAGCATCGCTGAGCGTCGGCAAATTTTTTCTTGGTCCAGTAAAGGTCACCCAATTTTAAGAGCAACACACCTTTCTCAATGCCGCTTCGGGTTGCTTTTTCCGCACCTTTTTCATAGTTGGCAATGGCGTTAGCCGTATCCTTTTGTGCCAAGTAAATGTTGCCGATAGCGTAATACACTTGGTCAAGATAGTCCTTGTTGTTGTCAGAGGCAGCCATGTGTTTTAGGCGTCGAATCATCTGCTTGGATTGGTTGGAAGCCAACACCTCGGTTTGAGCAATGCGGGCGTTGAACTCCAATTCATAGGGTGGGTTTTGCCGTATGACCCTTTTGAAGGCTTTGTATGCTTCACCTTTGTGTCCCAAAGCGGCTTGCAGCTGCCCCATGAGATACCACTCGCGAGCTCGTTGTTTCTTACGCATCTCATGTTTGATGACATTGCGCAGGTAAGGGATGGCTTTGGCGTAATCGCCCGTGTGGATGTAGTAGTCAGCGTAGGTGTAGTCCCATTCCTTTCGCGCCCTCCAGTGCAGGCTGTCGCGCTGGATGTTTCGGATGACGTCCTCAGCGTCATAGAGGAAGTCGTTCTCTATGTAGCTTTTTGCAAGCCAAGCCCGGGCCCGTCCGTAAATGGCAGGCTGTGTGGCATAAAGGCGACTCATGTAATTGAAAGTAGAGGCGGCACCATCAAAGTCGCCTTGGTAAAACTGGGAACGGCCCATGAGCATCCATGCCTTCCAGAGGAAGGGATTGTATTCCTTTCGGTTGAGCCATTCCAAGTCTTTCGCAGTTTTTCTCCTGCTCTTTGTCCATTCCGGTTTGCGCTTGATGCTGTGCAACTTGATGGCCTTCTCGGCTTTTTCTATTGCCTTGTCAAAGTCGCCTTTGCCCAATTCTCGACTTGCCTTGTTGCCAACCGTGTAAAGGGGAATGACTTCGGTGAAGTTGTCTTTGTTACCGTTTTCCTTAGCCAGAGAACCGTCAATATAGGCCAAGGTCCCGTTATAGTAGACGTTGTATCGCGTGTTGAAAGCCTGCCACCACCGGGATTTTGCAGTGTTCTTCTCGGTGGAGCATGCCGTGAGGACTATCATGCCAGTGAAAACCAGCAACAGGTTGATGTATCGTTTCATGCTTAATGTGTTGATAACGATAATAGGTTTTCTTTTATTGCTTTTTGTGGGCCCAAATTAGTCGATTAGCGCTGCATATTCGTCTTTGATGCCGTCGGGCATGTTGATACCTCTCAGCATGAGGCTCCGTCCCCAGGCTTTCACCTCCGTCGGCTGCAGCGTCTCCAGCACCTCTGCAAACTGCTCCGTTTCCTCGTCTGTGTATTGGTCTGACGGTCGGCCCTGATACTGGTCAAGCTCTTCATCGTCATAGTATTCGATGTCCTTTGTGGCTGCTTCCATCATGCACACTTGTTCGCAACGGTCGTCTGTGCCGTTGCAGGAGGCGCAGTTGCCGTGTGTCGTGATGGGCTGTTCATTGTTGTCTCCCTTATGATGTGTGATTTGTGTCAATAGGGCGGTGATGACGCCCAATCCTATGAGGGCGATGACAAGATAAAGCATTCGGTGCTGGTTATGGGGTAAACGTTTTTATTCAGCGTTGACTTTTTGGATTGTAAATCCGGCGGACTGCAGGTCATCCCAAAATGTGGGATAGGATTTTGATACCACCTCTGGATGGTTGATGGCCAATCCAGGGTATTTGATGGCCAGCGGTGCGAAAGCCATCGCCATACGGTGGTCCTCATACGTATCGATGGGATCCATGGAAGGTTCACATCGACTGCCGTCCCATATCAGTTCGCAGTCATGGGCACTTCGGACGAGATAGCCCACTTTGCGCAGTTCTCGTTTCAATGCCTCTATGCGATCAGTCTCCTTGATTTTCAGGCTTGCCAATCCCTTGAAGTGGAAGGGTATGTCAAGTGCGCAACAAGTGACGACCACTGTTTGGGCCAGGTCGGGGCAGTTGTTGAAATCAAAGTCTATTCGGTTCACCGCTCCCATCTTTGGCGTGAGGGTTACCAGGGTGGGCTTGCCCTCTTCATGGTCACCAAAAGCGGTTTTCACCCCCAGCAGTGAGAAAATGTGCTTGATGATGGAGTCGCCTTGCTTCGATGCGTCCATGAGACCGCCCAACCTTACCTTGGTCGTGTCGCAATCGTAGAGTGCTGTCATCTCATACCAGTAGCTCGCTGCGCTCCAGTCGTTCTCGATTAAGAAACGGCGTCGGGCATAAGGCTTTGGTTTCACGATGATGGTGTCGCCTGATGTCCAATCGGCATCGGCACCATACTCCCTCATGAGCCATAGGGTGAGGTCTATGTAAGGACGAGAGACTATGCTGCCTGTCAACTGCAGTTCCAGACCCTTTTTAAGTGCGGGGCCAACAAGCAGCAGGGCTGACACATATTGTGAACTCACGTTTCCAGGAATGCATACCCGACCACCTTCCAGCGAGGCTCCATTGATATGAAGAGGAGGGAATCCCTCTTCCCCTAAGAATCGGATGTCTGCGCCTAAGGTGCGTAAAGCCTCAACCAGGACTTTTATGGGGCGATGCTTCATACGTTCCGTCCCTGTGATGACGTGTTCTCCGGGGGTGACAGACAGGTAGGCCGTCAGAAAGCGCATGGCCGTCCCTGCGGCTTTGATGTCGATGGTATGCGGCATGGTTTCCAACGCTCTCACGACGACATGGGTGTCATCGCATACCGATAGGTTGTCAGGCATGATGTTGCCGCCTGACAGGGCATGGATGATGAGCGCCCGGTTGCTGATGCTTTTTGAAGCAGGCAACTTGATGGTTGCAGACAATTGCTGGGGTGCGAATATTTTATATGTCATGTTGCACTTCTATTATAGATATGGTGTTTTACCTTTTATTATTGACAAAGTTAGCCAATTTATTTCTTAAACCAAAGGAATTTTGCTTTCAAAAGGGTAAAAAAATACTTTTTTAGCAAAAAGTTGCTTGAAAATTTGGTGGTTTCAGCAAAAGTGCCTACCTTTGCAGTGCAATTAAGGAACGGGATTTAGCGCAGTTGGTAGCGCACGCGTCTGGGGGGCGTGAGGTCGCTGGTTCGAGTCCAGTAATCCCGACCGAAGAAGGAAGCTGATTATTCAGCTTCCTTTTTTTGTGTGCATCTATGACGAATAAGGCAAACATTTTGTGATGGTTGGGCATCTTCTTAAGATGCTTGGATTTTCAAGAAGACATAAAATCAAGGTGTCATTTGCTTTCTTGACATAAAATTTATATCTTTGCAAGAGTAAGGCCCCAGATTATGACGAACGAAAACACCATGACGAAACAACGTCGCACATCCTTGAAAGATTTGGCTACTGAGCTCCATGTGAGCATAGCCACTGTGTCACGCGCACTTCATGGTAGCCATGAGGTGAGCGAGAAAGTCAGAAAAAAGGTTCAGTTGTTGGCCAAGAAACGCAATTATCATCCTAATCCTTTTGCGCAAAGTCTTCGGAAGGATGTGCCTCACATCATTGGAGTGGTGGTGCCCAATCTGGTCACGCACTATTACGCCGCGGTGCTTGATGGCATTGAGGATTATGCTCTACAACATGGTTACCTGGTTTTTTCGGCCAATAGTCATGAGAGTCATCTCCGGGAAGAGCGTGCAGTGGAGAGTTTTTTGGCGATGCATGTGGATGGCGTGATATCTTGTTTGGCGCAAGACACCACCGACTATTCGCACTATGAGCAAATGGAAGCGTTGGATGTGCCCTTGGTGTTCTTTGCGAGAACTTGTCTTTCCGATCGGTTTTCACAGGTTGTAGCCAATGGTGACGAGGCGGCCTACGATGCCACTCGGCACCTGATATCCACGGGATCCCGACGCATAGCTTTCTTAGGCGGTCCCAATCATCTGGACATGGTGAGGCGGCGCAAGCATGGATACTTGGAGGCGCTTCGTGAAGCGGACATTCCTATTGATCGAGATCTTGTGATATGTGGCAAGATTGCGTTTGATGAGGCCCGTGAGAAGACCCTTGGCATGCTACGCTCAGCCAATCCGCCAGATGCTATCCTGGCATTCAATGACATTATCACTTATGCTGCTTTTGATGCTGTGAAGAGTATAGGACTGCGCATCCCCCAAGATGTGGCCATCATCGGATTTACCGAATGTGACAATGCAGCTTTTGTCACTCCTGCCTTGTCGGCCATCATGGACCAGGCCCATGAGCAAGGCGTTGCAGCCTGCGAGTTGCTCCTTCGGCGCATCAATGGAGACAGGAAGGTCTATAAGAAAATTATTCCCATGATATTGAAGATTAGAGACAGCAGTGACAAGCAGGCGAGTGAAGACTGATGGAAGTTTGCCTCGTACGCAAAACAAGGGGACAAGCGAAACAAACGTAACCATCCGAAATGAGCCGCCTTGCATATAGATCAGAAACATGCGAACTT
>ERZ808292.195-NODE-195-length-17443-cov-4.028698_pt1 | contig 17443 bp, 34 predicted proteins | sample MGYA00521275_ERZ808292 | MGnify/ENA primary metagenome ERZ808292 (study PRJEB31516, sample SAMN03275613) | gut metagenome | biome: mammalia-associated habitat; material: feces | host: Papio cynocephalus | place: Kenya | collected 2012-07-26 ... | reverse complement strand
CACTATCTTTACTACCATCTGAAAGCTGCGTCTGTAATGCTGCTATATCATTATCTCGGGTACTAATCTGTGTGTTTAAATCAGATATTGTTGTGTCTCGTGTTTGAATTTCATCATTAAACTTTTTCTTTGAAACATAGTTACCTGTTGATAAATCAGCTATTTTGTAGCCTTTCTCATTTACAGCTTCTGAAAACTGTTCCCACGTTAGTGCTCCTGAATTAAAAAGAGCTTTTAAAAAATCCATAATTTCATTCCTCCTGTTACATTCTTTATGGTTTATTTTATATATCCGTATTCCCATCTACGGCGAATGTTATGCTGCATAGGTCCGCATATGACAAAAATCATAGGGAATTTCTTCCCTATGATTATTATACAATAATTATTCTGTGTTGTAAAGTAGTTTGACCTAACTTTCTTCATTTTTTGATTTTGTGGTTTCAACACTTTCATTTGCACGTTTACGCTTTTCGTTCTCTGCTTGTGCATCTGTACCAGAGCTGGTATTTTTATTATTAGTTGACGTATTATCAGTACCTTGTTGAGCTGATTGAAGCATAACCGATTGCTGAATAAGCATTGTTTCTGTTTTTTCTTTATTAATTGTAGAAATTGCTTCTTCAGCTTGCTTTTTGGTTTCGCCCATCCACTTCATACGATATTCAACTTTACCTAATAATCCTTTATCAACATCTAATAAATCAACTTGACGTTCTGCGTCTTTATCAACAATTATAGAGTCATCCCATGAATAACCTATTTCATATTCACCAGAAGGTACTATATTGTATAAATCGCAGTAAATGTCAATAACTTTTATTGTATCTTCAAGTGTATGTTCAAGTTCTTTCTGAATATCACAGTTTGCTGAATAGCTACGTTGTTTCAGTATTCGTAATTCAGTAGCAGTTCTAGCTTCTGCATAAGATGCTTCTGATAATGTACCCCTCGATAAATCACAAACATCTTCAATCCTCATTAAAATAGCATTAAGACCGTTGAGTATGTTGGAATCTCGTAATTCGGGACTATAGATGTTATACATATTATCATCACCCAAGTCTAAATTACGTCTAAATAATCTATCTTCAAGTTCTGGTAATCTATCTGGCATCTCATTACCCTTAGGGTCACGAACCGGATTTAGTGCGGTTCTATCTACATCAATCGCAAGCTGTCCACCTTTGAATTCCCATAACAGGTTTGAATACTGTTTATCAGCATCTTTTATTAAGTCGATTGCACGAGCATAACCGCTTACACCCAGTGGAGAGTTGATGTCTATACAGTTCGCTTGAGGCATTTTAAAGTATGCGAACAACTGACTATCAATATTATCTATCGGTGTCTCTGGTGCAAGAGATGCCCACGCTGGTACTTCTGTTAATGGTATTGGTGTACCAAGTGTAGATGTGAGTGTATTTAATGAATGAGATATGCCATTTACAACTTCTGACCTGAAAGCCATATTTTTTACAGTAAGTCTTGTGCCCTGAATACTATGATATTCGACTTTTGTGTAAATAGCATCTTTAGTGGTTATCCTATCTAAGAAAGCACACTCTAAAATATTACCTTCGCTATCAAAAGATAATGGATAAAAGTCTGTTGCTTTTGTAAATGAAAAGTTTATAGTGAGTTTTCCATCTAATCCTGTAACTACATAGGGTTTTATAATCAATGAACCCAATGCAATACCATACTCTAAGTTTCTTCTAACAAGTGGTAACAGTTTCTTCACACATTTTTTAATAAATTCTGCTCTTTCTCCTTCACCTGTTACTTTAACTTCCATCTCAATAGTAGCTGTTCTTGCTTTTTCGCTTGCAATGCTGGCTGCAAGTCCAAGTGATTGAGTGTTTTTATCAAGCCAGGGACTTTTATTTTTATACATATCCTCCCAAAGTTCAATGGCTGTTTTCATTTCACTTGATATTGCTGGAGTTATATTTAATACATTCTCCAATGTTTTAGGTCCTATCATACGTTGTAATACTCCTTTCAATTTGTCTATGAGGAACATAATTAACCCTCCTTATTTTCTAATTTTTGTATCTCATGACCTAAATAATCGTATGCCTTCTTTAAGTCTTTGAGTTTGTCTTCACCTGGCTTATTGCCTGCCCTTAATACATATTTGATAACATTACCTAAATCAAAGTTTAAATCATAGTGGTCTATGATTTTAATGGGTTCACATGGATTATCTTTTCCATAATATTCTGAATTGTGCATAATTAGTTACCCTTTCTATTTTTATGATTTAATTTACAAGCACAGCTTCTTGAGCAAGTGCTTCCAGCACTACCTATAAAAGAAGTATATTCTTTCCCGCATATACAGCAAATTTTTTGAATTGGTGTTTTTTCATACACTCGTTGACATTCATAAGAACAAAATCTATGAGCAGCTGGTTTTGAACGCCTTGTATATTCATTCCCACATACTTCACAGATATAAGTATTAGGTTTTGTCATTTTACCCTCTTTCCATAATCGTTTAGTTTGTTCGCTCATCTTTTTACTGAATTCTGGTGTTTTATAGGAATCTATACATTTTTGAGAAAAACGAGCTTTTCGCATATTATCTCGAGTTTGTTGCTTAAACTCTTCTGAACTTTCATCAAAATGTTTTTTAATATGTTCAGAACGAGTTAATAACTCAAAATTAGATATTTCGTTATGGTCAAAATCATGGTCTATGTGATGTACGTCATATCCATCTGGTATAGCTCCTCTTTCACATAGCCATATAAATCGGTGTAATAAAACATTACCACCACCCATACGAGCTGTATAATATTTTTGATTATCGTATCGCACAAATTTTATGCCTTTATAATATTGAATTTTTCTTGCCATAAGTATGTGACCTCCTTTGCATTTATACAATTATTATAAGTGCAAAGGATAAAAAAGTCAATTCAGTTGCCCTTTCTTTTATAAAATCTTTCAAGTCCATATCTGACACTATCAATATTGTGATTATCTCTATCAGGAAATGCACTAATAATATTGTTATTCTTGTCTCTGTCATACTCATAACGTGTAAATTCACGATAGGTATTAGGGCATCTACGTCTGTCTATATAAATATGACGTAATCCTTGTAGGTATTTAATACCATATCGAATACTATCAGGACCCTTTTCTGCAGGTCGCATAAAACAACCCCAAGCTCTAAAGTCAGCTATTGATTTTGGTTCTGCAGAATCGGCTGTAATCAGTTCATTTTTATCCATAAGTGGTATTTCTACAAGTTTTGAGTATTCTTGTCCATTTTCATCAACGTCCCACTCTTTTCTATATATACCGCTGGGCTTTTCATATAATTCTTCGTGTAATACCTTATTACTCTCATGTGTCATAACGTGTTCTGCATAAATATATAAGTCCATTCTGGTCTTATCAAAGTGCATTTTAGTAAAGGCATTAGGGTCATTAGCAAAACCCCAGTCTAAACCATTGTAGACAGAGTCAAATCCAGCAATCATTTCATTAGTCATTACTAAGTCTTCTACATTATCAAATACATTACCGCCAGTACCGACAGGAATACCCATATATTCATTTTCATATGCTCTTGGATTAGTTTCTTGTAAGTATTCAGCTTCTTCTATGAACTGCTGCCCTAACCAAGGAACAGGAACATCTAAATATGTAGTCCTTACAACAAGTGTATCTTCTGTTCTCTTTACTTCAGCTTGTTCGGTAAATTCATTAGCCCAATTATTAATTGATACTGGCGGGTTAAATGACATAAAATTCCAATATTTATCGCCACCACGCATTGTAGACTGTTGTGCTTTACGAATTTGTAATTCTCCATCAAATTGGTCTAATTCTTCCCACCACGTTATACCTATATAACCAAATGGTAATTTAATAGATTTTACCTTTCCGGGGTCATCCATACCTAAAAATAGTATTTTTTGACCTGTTGGTTTATATATGATTTCAAGTGGGTTTACATGACATACAAAGTAATCTTGAAGTCCTAAATCTTGAATACCCCATAAAACCTGAGCATATACACTTGTTTTTAGTGTGTTACCGAAACGTCTATAACATACGGCATGACATAGTGGGTTGGCTATAATCAGTAATGGTATATCTCTACCACCTATAAATGATGATTTTGTACTACCTCTACCACCCGGGAATATATAATGTGTGTGTTTGTGTTCCATTATGTCTTGAAATACGCTATCAAATTTTTCAATCCACAATTTTTCTACTTCAATATTTAACTGTAACATAAAAAATTCCTCCTATTAATTATGTTATAACACAATAATAAGAGGAATTCAAACTATAAATTTATCTATGATGTTTTTTCTTAATGTTCTTAATCACTACGCTACTCATGTATGAGTTATAATTTGAGTCTAATAATTTAAGTTGTTTACGTTTTTCACATTGTTTTTTATATTCTAGATATTCTGGGCAGTTACTATGACACCCAACACTTCTTTTATTACAATTTTTACAAATCATATAATCACTCCTTTGTGTATAGTATATATAATATAATACGATATTTTGACATAATTTGTAAAGGCAGCACGAAGATTTTCGATTATCACGCCCTCAGTATATAGCAAAAATACCGCTGTGTAGATTTGGATTTTAAGTGGGCTTGGATTTTTTGGTGGGCAATATTCTTATAGCCATTTGTAATTCTTCCGGATTCAGTAATACCAAAATTTATAGCGTGTATAAGTTACACGCGGTTAGTCCCACCTAACAGAAGTTCGAGGTACCGTACTCCGGTACGTCATAACTAACTGTAGTTAGTTTAATTGAACTGCTGTTAGTTTTAAATAATAAAAATTAAAAAAGACTAACTTCTGTTAGTTAAATAAAACATGAGTTAGTTGTATTGTAATGCTGTTAGTCATATAAAACAATAGTTAGTAATAACTAATTAAAATTAAAAAAAAATAACCATAGTTAGTATATACTAACTATGGTTATATTTGACTTATATATACCGCACGCACACGTACACGCACGCAATATATACATTAAAGTGTGAAATGTTCAACATACATATATATGTATAAGTGTAAAAACATTTCATTTAATATGACATTCAAATTATTTGTAATGTCATATTCATTGACTTTAAAACTAATTAAGTCAATAACGTCGTCGGTTGATTTATCGACGTATTGTATTGATACATTTAACATTGAATCAATACAACAACGATATTGATTTAGTTCGTTGTTTTCGTCAACAACGAGTAATGCAATTACTTTGTCGTTAAGTTTTTCAAATTTTGGTGATATAAAATCAAAATTTGAAAAATATTTATTTGTGGTTATACTTGAATTTAATTCAAGTCGTAATTCATTAATTTTCATAATTTTAACTCACTTTCGTATTTATTTTTTAATGTTTCACGTGAAACTTGTATTTTTAATTTATATTAAATACATTAATCAATTATGATGGTGCATTTAACTTATTTTTACTTATACATTCAAATACTTTTTTTAACATTTCAGTAGTATAAATTAATATGGTATGTGGTCGTTTACTATCATTATCATTATCATTGAGTTTAAATTCAATGTTTTTATTATTTTTATCATTTAACGGTGTGCATAATTGATAGTCAATCGGTGTTGCGTATAAACGATAAAATGATTTTAATACATGTAATGAACTTTGACCATTAATTATACGATATTGTTTTGTTTGCGATTTACTACCAATATTGTATGTATTCATTAATTGCATTGTTTCATCAAAGTTTAATAACTTTGACTTTACTGATTTATTAGTCAAATCAGTATTATTTACAACTGCGACTGCGGTTGTATTTTTTGTTTTTGTGACTGATTTAGTTGGTTTAGTTGTAACTGTGACTTCATTTTTTGTATTTGACTTTGTATTCATAATATTTATCGGTTTCATTTTTTACTTGCACTTTAACCGACTGTACAACTTCGTGATTTATTGTTACATGTAAATCATATACATTTACATTTATATGTGACTGATTATGAATGACGATTGAAAAGTCAATCAGTCGAACCATATTATTCGACGTGGTAAATGTTTATCATTTACAATTATGAGTATATCACATTTGATATATATGTCAAGTGATTATTTCAAAATTTTTTATATTTTATTAGTATAATCGAATTACTACTATATATAAGTAAAAAACGCAGTCGTGCAGTCGAATAGTAAGTTGTAACTAACTATAGTTTATATAAACTAACTAAAATAAGTTGTCCTGAACCGAAGTTCACAATATCAATATTAAACTCCCGTTATTTTAAGTGAACCGGAGTAAGTCATAACTAACTGTAGTTCATTTAAACTAACTTCGGTAAGTCGTAACTAACTAAAGTTAGTCCTGTCGAACTAAAGTAAGTTTAAACTAACAGCAATTAGTTATAACTAACATCTATCTGTCTATCCAGAGAGAGAGTTCTATCTATAATTCGTTAGACAGTTCTCGTTAGACAATTTGTTAGACAAGAATTCTAGAAAGATTTCTTTCCAGATAGACTATGCCATCTAGATAGCTCGTTAGACAATTCTTGCTGGTCTGTCCAGATGGCAACCTATCTAGCTTATCCATCCAGCGAGATGTCTATCTAGCATCATCTCGTTAGACAAGATATCTGGAGGGTACTCTTTCTAGATAGATAGAGAGCTATCTGGATAGATTGTTCGTTAGACAGTTCTGCCAGAATTCGTTAGACAAGATAGCGAGATTGCCAGATAGAGGTCTGTCTGGATAGGTTATTGGATACTTTTCGTTAGACAAGATTTTTGTGCAATTTGACGAAAGGTTTTTCTTCGATAAGATTTTTCTTTAAAATTTTTGTACTTTCCCCGGTAGAGAATAAGACTAATTTCTTTGAAGAAAATAAAGAAATCCGCCAAACCGCACAGCTACTGAATTAGCATGGGTTGTGCAATTTGACGGACGAAGAAGAATTCTTGCTGGATAGACTAATTATTCTGAATATTTTGTGTATTTCTTGGTAGAAAATTAAGCTGAATAGTGCCAATATTGTTAGTTATGTTCTTCTGCTCGAGTTTTAATGGCATCTCTATTTGATGTTTTGCAAGCTCATTAGCACTCTTTATACGTGTATCTAACGAAGCCTCTATACCAAATTGGTCTAGTACCTCGCCACGCATTACTGAGGTATAAAACTGCAAGATCTCGGTAGCTGATGCGATTCGCTTGTCCTCAATCTGTTTCATTCGGTATTGGATTTCTTCTCTGATAAAGTCTCTATCCAGCAAGGCCCTCGCATACGCCTCCGGTCTCTTATTCCTATAACCAGCTTCTATAACAGCTTGGCTACCATTCTTATGAACCATAAAAGCATCTATAAAGCTTGCTTCTTGTGGTGTTAGTTTATGTCCTGTATGTGTTTTATATGGTATATTTTTTAATGGTGCTGACATTTATTATTACTCCTTTCATTTTTCTCTTCTATTCTCCCGGAAACCTCTGCTGATTATTTTTTTAGTAAATTAATGTCTATTTCAAAAGCATTTGCTATTTCTAATAATATTGCTTTTAATGCATCTGTAGATATTTTACCTAATATCTCATTTATAAAAATATTAGTTCCTAATTTTTGTTTTAGTCTATATGCCATATTTGATACTTCAAGGTCATATGGTGCTGTTATTTTTTGTTCTTCTTTCCCGGAACTCGCTTGGTCTTTAATTCGCTTATGCTCCCAATACAATTCATCTACAACTTCATTTACATTATATAAAACTTCTTCTAATGTAAATACATTTTTATGACTATCAGCAATCTTAACAAACTTGTTTTTCATAGCATCTCTTATATCATGTCTTTTTAATTTCATATTTATCTCCTTTCTAAAAAATAACTGATACAGATTGTATCAGTTATTATACAGTTATTTTGAATATTTTTCAACATCTGGCATAAGCATTAATTCAACATCACAAGGTGGACAGGTACAAATTCCTTCATCTGCTACATCAGATGTATAAGATGACTTGCCATCCGCATAATAATGTATCAAATTAGTTTGAGAATCATAATATGCAAAATGCCTAGGTAATTTACGTTTACCACAAAGTATTGGAGTATTTATAAGTACCTTATTCCAATCAATCTTTGGGATGTATTCAGAATTACACCATGTAATACAGTTATCAGTACAATTTTTAGGGTCTCCTTCAACTCTGCTTGAATTAAATCCACAATCTTTACAAGCTATATCACAACAAGCACATACTGTATCATCCTTTCGTCTTAATGCCAATGATTCGCCTCTACAAGCGATATCTAAAATTTCTTTTGAATATTTTTTCTTATTTGTCATAATTATATATCCTTTCTTATTATTAATTTAATCAATTCATTAAACAATTCATTAAACAATTCAATCAGGTTTTGTTTCAAATAAAATAGATTAAATCCAAGTGTTTTAGCCAAACAATCTTTAAATTTGGCATCCGATAACAAACTAGCGGCAATTCCGGTATTGTTATCTATTACATCTACTATATATTTATTCAATGCACAATCTTTTGACATATTATACCTCCTTTATACCTAATCGGTCTAATAAATCAAACATTGCTACACATCTTCCGTGATTTCTGTCTTGTAACATTCGATTATTATTCTGAAGCGAATTGTCATAGTCAGCATTTACCTTTTTAAACTCACTTACTATAATATTTAAAATTTCATCCTTTGTTTTAGAACATCTATACTTTTTACTTTCCATATTTATACCTCCTTCCATAAATTATTATATATCTGCTCAAGCCTCTTAACCAGCTCTGACTTATTTAACCTTTTACTATTAAGTATACTATTTATTACTTCATTGATATTCTCTGCGGAATCTCTAATACAATCGTGATACTCCTCATTCTGTGCAGCATAACTATCAAATTCATCCTGTAAGTTTGATAACTCATCTTCAACTTCTAATATTCTATTCTGCACATTAGCATCAACTATATTTGCAATTTCTTCAAGATTATTATCTACAAGTATGTCAATTACATCTGGCATACTTGTAACTGCTTTATTTCCTTGCGGTGTTGAAACTATTCTAAATTCATCAAATAACATTTTTGACCTCTTTTTCTATTTTAACTTAAATATTTTACATAACAGCTTTTCAACAATTGTGATTATTAATGTTGCTGTGGCATTGACTATATAAGCCAATGCCAAGAACATCAGTTTCATTATATACCAGATAATATGAAACATTTACTTAACATACCCACTTTCTAAGATTAAATAATTATCGTATACCGCATCTAAGGTTTTAAAAAACTCACGTTCTGTTAGCGATGTAACAAATTTATGTTTTTTCTGAGTTGCTGGGATTAATACTATATAGTAGGTATCAATTATCATAATTACACCTCCTTTGGATTTTTTACTTTGTGGTAATAATAAGTTGTTGTCATTACACCAATCTTACAAGAACAACACTTTATATATTCCGCAGCTTGTTCAAACGTATCAAATGGCATTATTTGTTCAGCACCACATTCATCAACATATACCGCTAACCATTCGTTGTGTTTATAACCATATTCTATCATAATTATACCTCCTCGCTTGCAGGATATTCATTATACATTTTATTCAAGGTAAACTGATAATCATATGATGACATATCAGCCTGTACTTCTAACTCCCATTCCTTACAAACACGTTTCCAGCATTCAGGTGTAAACATTCTCCAAGCATATCCTTCATCATCTGTCACGTCTGCGATTCCGTAAGCATAACTGTTATCAGTAATAGCTGGTTCTGGATTACCAAGGATTTTACCACAACCGCAAGAGCAGCGGTAGTTACCATAGTCACGATTTTTAATTACCTCAAGATGTTTCATTGTACTCATAATTTGTACCTCCAAGATTAATATTATAATTTGTAACCATTACTTGATTACATATATATTATAATATAATCTTTACATACTGTCAAAGACTATTTTTATAATAATTCAGGTTTTATTGGTAAATTTATTATATCTTCTGCACGGGAGGTAGTCCAATCTACATAACCTGACATACCGTGCTCACAATAAAAACTCTTGCATATCGGCTCGCTACCCCATAAGCAAGGACAGTATTTACACATACGCTCTGTACAGCCATCCTTCTTTTGCATTTTCTTAGCATAGTCGCATAAAAAGCAATTATTATATAGCTTATCATCTATCTTATTAAGGTCAATATACTCAGCCTTTAACGCATGTCTCATATCTATATTAGCTACATAACCATATGCTTCTTCTTGTTCTTTAATATATGCCCACATCTTTTTATGATTTTCTATAGCCTTCTTTAATTCATCTGTCATATTGATACCTTCTTTCTAATTAAATGTTTCCGGATAATTCTTACAAGTATCTTTAAACCATTGTGCTAAACTATAATCTTCTGTTTTCATTATACCCAAGTAATCATCCACAGCTTCACAGATACTCCAACTAATATCTTTTCCATGTGCTTTACAATACATCTGTATAAAAGCTATTCGCCCTTTTGTTTCCGGAAACTCTGTAAACAAGCTAGCTATTCCCCATTCATTTTCATTCGTTAGACAGTTTTCGCTAGACATTCCTGTGCCTCCTTTTCCATTTTTTTCTTAAATATCTTTCATGCTGATATTTTTTTCTGTGTTCTGACTGTTCATATCTACGCCTTGCGGCTTTACCGGCTTCTGAATTTTGGTATTTACGCCTTGTTTCTTTACCTTTTTCACTATTTTCATATCGCTTTCTACGCTCTATACCACGTTGCGAATGATTAGCTTTAAATTGAACGGCTTTTCCTTTTTCAGATTGCCGGTATTTAATCATTCGAGCTTTTCCTTTCTCTGTATTATCATAGTTAGACATTTTTAATTTTCGTTTACGATATTCAGTATCATAATCTAAACGTATTTCTGTATCAATACGAACGCTCTCCGCATATTCTCCAACTATATAATCATCATTTATACAATCAGGATATGGGCAATTAAAACAATTTTCATTACATATCTTGCTCAATTTTTTCCACCTGACTTTCCCCAAATAAAAATGCTTTTGTCATATACATACTTTCTTTTTCTTCATCCTCATTTGTTTCATCATTATGCTTTGTTCTAGATGAATGTTTCCAAAGACGCGTTTCAAATAATGCGTGTTCGCCTTTCTTTACCTTATAGCCTAATGACTTCCACTTTGCAAAAGTATGTACTTCTTCTACAATACCTCTAAGAGCACATTCTTGTCCTATAATCATTACATTCGTCATAATACTTATCTCCTTTATTTATAATAATTCAGGATAATTACGTTCATACACATCTGTTATATCAGATTCGTCTACTCCTAATACCGATATGTTATACTCTTCTAAAATTTCACGTATATATTCTACAGACGGCTGACCATCTTCACATTTTATATCCAAACTAATTTGTTTTACTGTCATTATTAATTTCCTCCTCGTATTTTTTCATATCCAACATATATAATGCTTCTTCTTTATTTTTTATAAGTATAGCATTGAGTTCTTCATATCTAGCCTTTGTACACGCCTTTGCCACAAATCTATGATTAGTTAACCATATTTTAGCGTGTCTATAATACTTTAATATTGAGTCTGAGTTGTATGCACCTTTCATTTTGATACTTACCTCCGTCAGCATCTCATTTTCATATAACCTCATTATCTCACTATTTGTTAATATCATTTTATCTCCACCTCTCATTCTCTAATAGCATTTCCATAAAATTTTCCATTTCAGTATTCACATATAATTGTAACTGTCTAAACACGCCATACCCACCTCTAATAAATAAAAATCGAGTAAATGTTCTAAAGTTGTGGTACTCATTACGAATGCCTTCGGCATTTTTATTGTTGTAATGAGATACCATACGGTCTTTTGTAAACTGCATTACATTAAATAATACTTCTGATACATTTGTTACATTGAATTTGGTTGAGAATTTTTCAAACATAATTACTTACCTCCGAGATTTAATATTTAATATTACTTGTAACCAGTACTTGATTACAAGTAATATTATACTATAATATTTTCAATGTGTCAAAGATTAAAATGAAAAATATCGAGAACACATTTTTATTATATGCGTGAGTTCTTCAGCAGTATAATCAACGCAGACATTAAACTTAATAATGTCATTAGTGTTAGCTTCTTCTTCATCAAACTTTAACATTGTATGGGACTCTTGAAAATCTGGTGTAGCTAACATATGATAGCCATCAAATGTGGTATAAATACGATTAGCCATAGTATCAATATTAGCAATATGTACTATAATATTTCCTAGCTCCTTGTCATTGATTGTAGCAAAGACACAAAGTGTTTTACCATTGAATTTTACTTTAAATTGATTCGTCATAATTTTGTACCTCCAAGATTAATAGTTTTTGTAATCATTTTTGATTACAATAATATTGTAGTACAACCTTTATATGCTGTCAAAGGTTATTTATAGTATAAAATTAAAAAAGCTACTCACTTGACATGAGTAGCTTTTCAGGAGAAGAACTAATATAAATATCAAATTGAGTTACCTGAGGGGGTGGGTAACTCAAACCACCCCTGTGAGATTTGAACTCACGATACCGGAATCAAAATCCGGTGCCTTACCACTCGGCTAAGGGGCAATTTTAAATTATGCTTGCCAAGAATCTAAAAAAGCTTTCCACTTTCTTTCAAACTCAGCGGCTCCTTTCATTTTATTTGTTTTAGGTATTGGCTTATCATTTACCAAGTACCATAAATTTCTAAGAAACAGTACAATCTGTATCTCACTAGCAGATGTAAATAATTCAACATGTTTATAATGTTGTTTTTCTTTGTCCCAGACTGATTGGGTAATCTTATACATTGTTACAGGTCTATTTTGTTCGTTAGAATAGAATTGAGACCTATTACTTAATATTCGATAACCTTTTTGGTTCAATGCGAATTGTAATTTTCTAATCATTACAGAATTACTTGCAGGCATATTAACACCTCCTAATCATTATATCACGATTTCTTATCTATTTCAAATAGTTTTTTAGCTTGTGTTTCAGTCTGCCACTTTTCCCAACAAACTTTACCAAAACCCAATTTTCTAGAATTTTCGCTTTTCAATTTACGCCCACAACGCAAACATACCTTATACTCATTATCATTTACATTAATATCCATTTAACCACCTTTCATATCTTCATCAGCTCTGCACTTTTATTTTACATGTTATGATTTACACATATTAATAATAAAAACGCAGAGCCGGTCAAGATACAACGTCACTTATGCAATAATACTTAGCACATAACGTGTTGCATATACATCATCATACAACCCTGTCTTAATTCCGTCAACTACCTTAGCAATTAATTTAACTGCATATACAAGGTCAGAGGTATTAAAATTTCCGGCATACTTTTTATTAAAGTATATCTGCCTGTTATCTAATCCGGTAACTTCACTAATATGACTACTTTGGCAGCATTGTATCAGTAATATAGATTTTAAGCTATTGTATAACATTGTTACTGATTGAGTACCATTATCTCTAAGTATTCGTTCTAGCTTAAATGCTTCTTTACAGTTACGTGTGCATACTGCGTTTGTCCATTTGAACACATCACTCTCTTCTGGCTGATATATTACACCGGATTTTAATAATACATCAAAACAATGGTCTACAGAATCTTTATAATCGTCTCGGTCATATGTAGTTTCTTGATAATGCAGTATCTTATCAATTTCTAGCATACATAAATCATATGAACCATTACACAACTCTATCAGATGCTCACAATTTTTATCTGATAAACCTGGACAAGCTTTCTTAACATATGATTTCAACACATTTGGAGCTAACTTCTCAAATGTAATAGTCTGGTCTTTGAAAAACTTGCCAAACTTTAATCTACTGTCTACTTTATCATATAACAGCACTATGACATTTTTTCCAATGTCTTTACTCAATGATTGATATGCTTTTTCTTCTTTGGTTATGTCTTTATCATTTCTGATAACATAAAATCCGGTAGTGTTTCCAAACATTGATTTAGAAGTACATTCAGCATATATACTTGCTACACTTTCTGCCCTGGTTACTGGCATATTAAGTGTTTTTGACATTTGATTAAGATAGATATTCATAATGCCAATTTCTTCTCCAACAAATACATATAAATTAGTTAGACAGTTCTTCATAATTTGATTTTTAAGGTCAATTATTGTCATTTAAAACCTCCCTTATTTCAAATACCCACTTATCATATAATTGCTGTTTATTAACTCCTAGCTTAGTTACTTTATCAACATATGGTGTAGTTACTATAACAGCATCTGCCCACTTATTATCATACTGCCCATTATAAATACGCTGTTCGCATAAAGCTACAAAGGCTGAAAAGAATAACTTTAAATCAAACTTAGTCCTATCAACCTCAGTATCCTTAAACTGTAATGCGTTAGCAGACTTAAACGCATTTGCAGGTTCTACACTTCCTATATTATCAATAACCAGATTGACGTAATCAATAAATGCTGTCTTATCATATACTGACAATACATCTATATCGTATGGAGTAGATACAATACTCATAAGTAAATCAGTCCAATTATCATCAGGATATTTTTCCTGTGCATACTGCTTAAGCTCTTCTTTTGTATATGGTTCCATACGCAATACTTGAGCTCTACTCTTTAAAGTTGCTAACAATGAACTATCATTCTGAATTGTCATTACAAAATAAGCATTTTTTGGCGGTTCTTCTGTAATTTTCAATAGTGCATTTTTAGCTTCTGCTCTCATATTATCTGCATTCTGAATGTGATATACAATGGCATCAGTAGCCGTATATGCTGTATTGATGATTTCTCTTATAGCATCTACTTTTATGTCTGATACTGCATACATACATTTCATTTTATTAGCTAAATACTTCGTGAGCATGGTTTTACCACACCCACGAGGTCCCACAATAACAATAAAATGCGGAACATTATCATCTTCAATCCAGATAAGTATTTTTGAACGATTATTAGCTTGACCTATCATTTAATTTCCTCCAACTCTTCAGCAAGTAAAACATGAACTTTATTTGTACCACGTAGATTTGCATAAGTCGTAGGTCCATGATAATCTTTTTTATGACAACAATATGGAGCATCATCACTTTCTAATGCTACAACAATATCACCAGGCTTAAAATAATCGAAACTATCTGATATAACTTTATATGAATTTCCTTCTGTTGCAAAATGTTTCATATTAAACCTCCTGCATATATAACATGAATCTGGCTATGATGATTGACTTAGGGTTCTGAACCCATTTAATTTCATTCATCAAATCAACAAGTATCTGTAATAAGCTAATAATACACTGCCATTCATAAACTGTAATTTCTTCTAACTTAGTTTCATAATTGACTGGCAACTTAATTAAATCCATACTTGATGTCTTATGGTAAGTATTCAAGTCTAAGATAAACTCAAAGTAGTCTTTAATGAACTGCTTTAAGTCCATTCCAGATGCATATACACCTGTTATTAAATTAAGCATACCATTGATATTTTTTTCAGATAAAAATGCAGTTAATTCAAACATGGTATCATAATTAGCTACACCTAGTGCATTAATTACATTCTGCACGGTTAAATCATTGCTATATGATAAACACTTATCTAATAATGTGATAGCATCACGCATACCACCATCTGCAATCTTTGCTATTAAATCAACCGCTTGAATATCCCAATCAATTACATTTAAACCTTCCTGCTTTGCCCATTCAATATCATTGACAGCATCTTGTGAACCTTCTGCACATACATCTTTGTTTTCCTGTTCAAGTATATACAGCAATCTGTCAATTACTCCCTGCATTGAAATTCTTTGAAAGTTATATCTCTGAACCCTTGAAAGTATGGTTGCAGGTATCTTTTCTGGATTTGTTGTGCAAAGTATGAATATTGATTTTGCAGGTGGTTCTTCAAGTGTCTTAAGAAATGCGTTCCATGCTGAATTACTTAACATGTGACACTCATCTATAATGAATACTTTATATTCACTGTCTAATGACTTAGTCTGTGCTTCTTCTGTTATGCGTCTTATATCATCTACACTGTTATTTGACGCAGCGTCCAATTCTATTGGCTCACCGAATGATTTATTTATCATGTCGGCAAATATACGAGCTGATGTTGTTTTACCTGTACCAGCTGCACCTACAAACAAATAACCATGCTTAATCGTATCAGTTGCAATCTGATTTTCAAGTATCTTTACAACTGCACATTGTTCAGTTAAATCTGAAAACTTATGAGGTCGATACTTTAATGCTAAGGCTTCTGACATATTAACTCTCCTCCTCTGTATGATTACGGCGCTCTAAACCTGTTTTGACACTATCCACAACTAAATCTGCCATCATTTCCGGTTCTAGTACATTTGATGCAATCAAACACTCTAAAAGACAAATTAAATCAGCCAAAATTTCTAAACGGCTACCTGAAACTTCTACCCTTCCTTTTTTTGAACTTATCATATTTAAACCTCCTTAAAAAATTATTGTATTATTTGATTACAATAATATTGTAATATAATCTTTATGAATTGTCAAAGGTTATTTTTTATATTTATAACTGAATAACTTGCATAGGTACAATAACTACCATAGCGGTTTCTACCTTCAACCATTTCAGTTTTAATCTTTATACCGGCTTTACGCATATCGAATATTCTAGCTGCTAACCTCGTACATCCAAACTTTTCAAATGCTTCCATGCTTGTCAAAGAATTGCCGGCTAACAAATAGCCTTTAATGCTGCTCATCTGTGTTTGTTTCATACTGTTCCTCCAATTTTAAAAACCTAACAAACTCCTGTTCTGAAATAATATAATAATTCTGAGCATTATGAGTATCACCAAAATTGAAAGCCAGAGCAGAATGTTCTTTTCGCATTGCAAATGCTTCTTCTTCATTCTTTTCTAACCATTCTTTCTTGATACTCATTGATTGACTAGGGGATGTCTTAGTTTTGCACTCAATAAGCCAGTTATCATTAGAACAATCCCCTTTACTAAACATTGTTGCACCGCTATTGGCGACTTGCTTGCCACCAATAACTTTTGCAACATGTTTTTCTTGTTTACTTGAAAAATATCTTGTTGCTGTTTTATTTTTCATATTCATCCTCTTTTACATTACTAGCTTTTAATTCCATCTCACGTAAAAAGTTTTTAGCAATGACATCTCCAAACCACTCTCCTTTAGTCATTTCTTTAAAAAGTGAATCTGTCATACTCGGAATAAATGCAATTGTTAAATCATCTGGATACTGATTTACACCATGTAATTTATAATATTCATTCATAGTAATTCCAGTTACATAATAT
>ERZ808292.192-NODE-192-length-17642-cov-6.704384_pt1 | contig 17642 bp, 18 predicted proteins | sample MGYA00521275_ERZ808292 | MGnify/ENA primary metagenome ERZ808292 (study PRJEB31516, sample SAMN03275613) | gut metagenome | biome: mammalia-associated habitat; material: feces | host: Papio cynocephalus | place: Kenya | collected 2012-07-26 ... | reverse complement strand
TGTTAAAGAATATGAAGAAATATGATTAATATCTAATGATATTGCTTCTTTTAAATCATTTTTAAATAATTCAAGTGTTTGGTTAGGAAGTCCATATATTAAATCAATGTTAATATTATTAAATCCTATCTTCTTAATTTGCTTAATCCAATATTTTACTTGTCGGGCAGTATGATGGCGATTAATACTTTTAAGCAATTCATCATTAAAAGTTTGAACACCAATTGAAATACGATTAATGCCATACTCTTTAAAAAGGCGTAATTTTTCCAATGTTAAATTTTCAACATTTACTTCAATCGTGAATTCATAATCTTTTCTTAGATGCCTATTTAAAGATGCTAAGAGTAACTTTAAGTTACTAGTGCTTAAAGAGGAAGGCGTTCCTCCACCAATATAAATAGTTTTAAATTTTTTATTTTTTAAACTATCAATTTCTTTAACTAAAAATTTAATATATTTATTAACAAAAGGACGTAAATAAAACATCTTTGTGAAATCACAGTACTCACAAAGATGTGTACAAAACGGAATATGAATATATAAACTATTCACTCTTTTCATTATTTTCTTCTTTTGAATCTTCTTTTTCTTTATTTTCATCGTTATCTTCGATAGGAACTAAAATACGATCAAGAGCTTCTTTTGCTGCTTCTTCTTTAGTAGCAGGTTTTTCTCCATCATCACGAAGACTTGGTAAATGTTTTCTTAAAACGAAAACAATAAGAGCAATAAGACCGAAAAAAGCTAAAATAACTACGATAAATAATAACGGATGCATCGTTAAAAACATAATAAATACCTACTTTCTTGGAATTGGAGTATATACATACTTCTTATTTTTAATCATTTCTTTTTGGTAAAATCCTTCACTAACCAAATTATCCATAGATGTACGCGCTGTTTCATAAGCACATTCATTCATTTCTTTATATTGTTGGATGGTGTAATATTTACCAATTGTACAGTGTCGAGCATAAAATTGTGCTTCGCCGCGTTTAAGGTTCGGTTTCATTTCTAATAAGTGCTCCGCGATTGCATTAGCGTTACGTTCATCTAATCCAATTGGAAGTTTAGGAAGTGCAACACGTACCTCATAATCAACATTATGCAACAAATCTTCTTGACTTTCCACTACTTCTACATGTTTTTTTTCAATTTTTTCTTCTGGTTCGCTTTTATCTAGTTCACTTTTAAAGAATTCCTTTTCAATTGATTGAGAATTGCTCACTTCAATTGATGAGGACATATTATCAATGTGTTCAGTTATTTTGTCTAACATAAATGTTAATAAATATGTTACATCATTAGTTTTATTAACTTCTTTCATAATATAATTAACATCTTCTTGATAATTATTAATGAAACACTCAAAATCAATAAGTACACTAGGCTCTTCAAAGTCATTATGCGCTAAAACGTATTTAGCAAGTAAGGTGGCCATTTCTTCGGAAAAGAAATCAAATGGTTTAATCATCATTACATAATAGAAAGCCACAATTGCTTTAGCTAAGGCTGGACAATTGTTATTATTATTAAGAAAATCAAATAAATCATTCATCATTGGAACAATTCGTTCAACTGGTGCTGCACTATAAATACGATCAATAATAATTCTTGATGAGGCATCTTCTATTTCTTCTTTACGATAAATGTTTTCATCATTTGATGATACTAAATATCCTAATAGTGTTCTTAATAATTTTTCATCAATTGGATCATAAAAACGAGTTTCAATATGGTGTAGTGCTTGATAATAATTTAACAAGATATTTTGACTTGGTGTTAATGAAGAAGCATTACCACTAATGATAAGATTTAATAATCCTTCAGAAAAATCAATATGATATTTTTCGGCAATATTTGTAAGAATTAAATTATATTGATTGTTTCTTACTGAATATTTAACATAATCATCATCGCTTAATTTGCCGAATTTTACCATTAATTTTGATAATTTACGTTCTTTTGCTACTAAATCATCAAGTATTTTTGGTGATAATACTAAATTCATTGGCATTCTTTCGATGTTTCTTAAATTTAAACTTAAAGTATAATGACTACGATAAGAAATAATATCATTCCAGAACTTATCAATGTTAGAAATTCCAAGCATTTGTGATACTTGTTTTCTTGTTGCGTATATGTCATTAGAATATTTGAATGCCAGGTTTTCGTTACCCATAGGCTTCACCTCGGAATTAATTGTAACAAATTTACAAGTTATATTCTACATAAAAACTAAATATTTACTAAAAATCTACTAACAAAATGCGACATAAAACACAAAAAAAGCACGAAATTCGTGCTTATTCGTCATCATCGATAGAAAGTAAAGACATAAACGCTTCTTGTGGGACTTCCACAGAACCAATTTTTTTCATACGTTTTTTACCTTCTTTTTGTTTATCAAGAAGTTTTCTTTTACGAGAAATATCTCCGCCGTAACACTTCGCTAAAACATCTTTTCGCATTGCTTTAATATCAGTACGAGCAATAACTTTTCCGCTTATGGCCGCTTGAACTGGTACTTCAAATTGTTGACGAGGAATAACGTCTTTAAGTTTTCTTGTAATTAAGTTTCCGCGAGTATACGCTGATGGTTTATAAACAATTAATGATAAAGCATCAATTGGTTGTCCATTTAATAAGATATCCATTTTAGCTAAATTAGATTCTTTATATTCACTTAATTCATAGTCAAATGAAGCATAACCTTTTGAATAGCTTTTAAGTTTATCAAAGAAATTATAAACAATTTCACTTAATGGTATTTCATATTTTAAAATCATACGCGTATCATCAAAATATTCTAAATCGGTGTAAATTCCTCTTTTTTCTTGGCATAACTCCATAATTGGACCAACATATTCTTTTGGTGTCATTATTGAGGCGTTGACATAAGGTTCTTCAATTGCTTTGACTAATGAGGAATCAGGTAATTTTGAAGGGTTATCAAGATTGATAATATCACCATTAGTAAGTTTTACTTTATAAATAACCGATGGTGCAGTTAATATTAAATCAATGTTATATTCTCTTTCTAAACGTTCTTGCACAACATCCATATGTAATAAGCCTAAGAATCCGCATCTAAATCCAAATCCTAGAGCTTGGGATGTTTCCGGTTCAAATTGTAAAGATGAATCATTTAAACATAATTTTTCTAAAGCTTCTTTTAAATCACCATATTTTTTAGAATCAACTGGGTATAAACCACAGAATACCATTGGATTAATATGGCGATATCCTGGTAAAGGTTCTTGTGCCATATTATTTTTTAAGGTTACTGTTTCACCTGGATGAACGTCTTTAATATCTTTAATTTGGGCGCATAAATAGCCAACTTCACCGGCGTATAAAACATCACGTTTTTCTTCTTTTGGTGTACGAATACCAAGTTCAGTAACTAAATAATCTTTATTAGCCGCCATAAGATGGATAACATCTCCAACTTTAACTTGTCCTTCTTTTAAGCGAATATTAATGACAACACCACGGTATGCATCATAATTTGAATCAAATATCAAAGCCTTTAATGGAGCGTTAATATCACCTACTGGAGCAGGTATATCTTTCACAATCATTTTTAAGACTTGTTCAACATTAAGTCCCGTTTTAGCGGATACTTCAACCGCATCATCACACGTAATACCAATTCTTTGTTCAATTTCTTTTTTAACAAATTCAGGATGAGCGGAAGGTAAATCAATTTTATTAATAACTGGAATAATTTCTAAATCATTATCAACTGCTAAATAGACATTTGCTAATGTTTGAGCTTCTACTCCTTGCGTGGCATCAACAACTAACAAAGCGCCTTCACAAGCCGCTAAAGAACGAGATACTTCATAAGTAAAGTCGACGTGTCCCGGAGTGTCAATTAAATTAAATATATATGTTTCTCCATCGTCTGCAACATAATTAAGAGTAACCGCATTAAGTTTAATTGTAATTCCACGTTCTCTTTCTAAATCCATCGAATCAAGTAGTTGCTCTTTCATTTCACGTTTATCCACACTACCAGTAAGTTCTAAAATTCGATCTGCTAAAGTGGATTTACCATGATCAATATGTGCAATAATAGAAAAATTACGTATTTTCTTTTGATCAAATGCCATAAATACCACCTCTTTCTTACTGACATAAAGTATAACAAATTAATTTTAATTATTAAATAATTATTTTGATTGATAGTATTTTTTCAATTTGAACTCCACCTAATAATTGATAAGCCTTTTATTTATCTATTTGGTTTATAATTCAAATTATAAATACATAGTTTCTAGTTTTTCACGAATAATACTTTCAGAAATTTTTTTATTATCTAAATATAAGTCATAGACAATTTGTACCACATCGTTAATTGAAGAATAGTCAATATTCAAATAATGTTCGTACACAATAGAGCAAAGTTCTTCATATTTATCTTCGCTAATTTTATTTTTATTTGATCCTAATAAAGCTTCCATTTCATAAGCAATAAATAGCTTAGTAGTATTTAATTTTTCTTTTTTTGCAATTTCTAACTGTTCAATATATTTCATTTTAATTCTCACTCACTTTCGATTTATCAATCCATAACTTCTTATATTTTCCCTTACTCACAAACTTAATAAATCCCATATCTCTTAATTGTTGCAAGATTTGTCTAATTTTTGCTTCTATAAAATTATTATTGGGATGCTTTAGTTTTAAATCATTCTCGCGATGATAAATATCATCTATAAGAAATATATTTTCATCAAATTCATTAACTATTTCAAAAATATCTTTTTGCCAAGAAGACATATTTTTAGTTAAAATATTTTTCTTTTCAATAATGATTGTGTCATTGTCAAAATCAACATTTACTATTGGTCTTTTTTTAATTTGTCGTTTTATTTTTTCAAGATTATTTAACAAACTAATATTAAAAGTACCACAATCTTCATTATCAAGCATTTCTTGATAATCTTCATAAATTTGATTGATAATTTCATCGTTTTCAATCAAAACTCCATATTCATAATTGTTGTATAAAGCATTATTTGTTAAATTTGCTGATGTAACTAATGCCTTTTCTCTATCGAAAATGTATATTTTTGCGTGCAAATTTTGATAATTTCTAACTGTAACACCTTGATTAATTAATTCTTTTATTGCCGATATATCAAGAGATCCACATAAAAAATTAGATATATTTGGAGATGTAATAACTACCATTGTTATTCCATCTTTTCTAGCATCTAATATTTTATCGACGATTTCCTTTTTTATAAATGGTGCACATAAATATATATTTTTTTCAGAATTTTTTACAAGACTAAAAAATTCATCATTTGATGGCGTTTTAATTATATTAAGCATATCAATTCACTCCTCCATAATTTTTTATACAGAACTTATTAATCATCTTCGTTAAAGTAACCTACAAGCATTATAGTAAAATTTGGATACAAAATTTTGTAATTAATACTACTTAATTAAGCAAATATTGAATTAGGATTTATTGTTTTAATCAAAATGTTTTGGCAAGTAAAATCTTTTCTACTTCTTCTAATGTAGAGACAAAATAAATACCTTTTTGTCTTTCTATTGAAGATAAATCCATTTCAATCATTTTATCAAGTAAAGTTTTTAGTCCATCATAATAACCATGAAGATTAAAAATAATACATGGTGCATTAGTGTGATTTAAAGAAACCATCGACATAATTTCAGATATTTCTTCTAATGTGCCTGTTCCGCCAGGAAAAGCCACAAAAGCATCACCTAATTCAATCATTTTTGCTTTACGTTCTGACATATTTTCAGTAACAATTAATTCACTTAAATCATCATTTTGTAATTCTTTTTCTACAAAGAATCTTGGTTCAACGCCAATAACTTTAGCGTTACTTTTCAGAGCGTTTTCTGCAATAACACCCATTAAGCCGATACGGGAACCGCCATAGACTAATGTATTATTAGTTTTACCAATCCAAGTTCCAAAATCCGCGACTGCTTTCTTTAAAGAATGGTCATTACCCTCATTAGCGCCTAAATAAACTGTAATATTCATACTATTTCTTTATCGCCTTTTGCCAACGCATATTCGCGCGTAAATCAGTTTTTGATACTTTAGATTTTACTTTGTAAATATGTTTGCTTCCGCGAGCGGTTAATTCATTAGATACTACTTCTCCTAATGGAGCGTAGATTTTATCAATATTAGTGTAATCAAATGGTGCGCAAGAGAAGATATCTGCGTACATAAATTTAGTTTTGTAATTATAATGAATTGCAATATGTGATTGAGCAATAACTATAATTGCACTTAAATATTTTGGGTTATTAATTCTTGATTTTAAAACAAATGGACGAGTAATAGGATCCATATTAATTTCATAAACTATTTTTTCTAAGAAATCGAATAATACTTCCATTGTTGGAGTAGTATGTGCTTTAATTTCTGTCATTACGTGTGGACCAAAATCAACATCCGATTCATAAGGTAACATTTCAAACTTACGAATAGAACGATCTTTCACATTTTTAATAGAATTCTTTTCGTCAAAAGGTAATTCTTTTAAGAAAAATTGATAGGCAGCATTATCGTCAAAATCAGTCTCTGCAAATATATCAACGAAATAGCATTCTCTTAATGGGAAAGTATGGATAGTAACGTGTCCGCCTTCTAATAATATAAATGCCGAAACACCAATATCTTCTTTAACCTTTCCATAATAATATGGAATTAGTTGTGGTGGACAAATTGGTTGTAAATCAAGATTAAAACATAATTTGGTTAATAAATCATTAACGTGTTTTATATCATCTAATTGATGTTGATTTGCACCATAAAAATCAAACATTACATGCTTCTTCATAAATCAGTTACTCCTTTAGTAATAATTGTTTAAACACTTCATATAAATCTTTAATACCTAACCAAGTGGTAATATCATTTACATCAAGTGGTGGAGCGATTTCCACAATATCCATCATTGGCACATTAAAGTTTCTAACAATGAAACAAAGTATTTTCATAATATCTAAACTATTAACGCCAAATGCTTCTGGTGTTCCAGTTCCTGGAGCAAAACTTGGATCATTTGCGTCGATATCATAAGATAAATATACCATATAATCATCACTAATTGTTTCTTTTAAATATTTAAATATCGGTTCAATACCATTGTTATGAATAAAATTAGCATTAAACATCTTTATTTCTGGATGAATAGCAAAATATTCTACTTCTTGCTTTTCAAATCCTCTAATACCAATAAGAATAATATCTTCAGTAGCATATCCATTATCAATTGCTCTTCTGATTGGGCAAGCATGAGAATATTTACTACCTTCATATACATCACAAATATCAGGATGAGCATCGATATGTATAATTAATGGTTTCTTATTATGTTTCTTAGCGTAATTTAAAAATGACAATTCACTAGCTATAGCAATAGAATGATCACCACCAACAACTAAATTAAATTTATTTGTATTAAGTGTTTCATCTAAATGTTTACTTACTTTAGCAAAATATGTAATATCATCTTCTCCTTCATAAGCAACATCACCAGTATCATAGATTTTACATGCACTTATGTCATCTCCATCCATGCTTAAAGCAGGTTCCGATGCTGATAATTCACGCATAACTTGTGGAGCTTTTGATGCACCTTTTCCAATTGAAGCATTTTTATCAAATGGTACACCTGTAAGAATAACTTTAGCTTCTTCAATATTATCCACTAATAAATCTCGAAAATAATCTTTCATAATTTCATCACCGCAATCAATTTTATACATTATTAATAGTAATTACAATTACTATTTGTAATTTTTTCTTTCATAAAATCTTTTTAATGAGTCTTGAACATCCCCTATATTTAATACTACTTTATAATTATCCCATTCACTCTTAAATAAATCACGATATCTTGACTCCAAATAACGATTATCTATTAATAAAACAGCCCCAACATCATTTTCCGAGCGAATAACTCTACCAACGGCTTGAATAACACGGTTCATACCTGGCTTTACATAGGCAAATTCAAAACCACTTTCTTCTTCATTATTAAAATAATCTTTAATTAAATCACGTTCAAATGAAATTTGAGGAAGTCCAACTCCTACAATAACCGCGCCAATTAAACGATCATTTAATAAGTCAATTCCTTCTGAAAATATACCGCCTAAGACTACAAATGCGACATGAGTTGAGGTAGGATTTGGTTTAAAATTATCTAAAAATTGTGCTTTTTCTATTTCACTCATTTCACTAGTTTGAACATGAATATCATAATCAACATTATCAAAACACTTTAAAACATTATTTAGATATTTATAAGATGGGAAAAACACAAAATAATTACCCATTTTTGCATCAATCATAGTTTTAATATAACTTGCTACTTCATCAATAGTTTCATTACGCTTTTTATATGTTGTAGCCACTGATGGGGCAATCATAAGGAGCAAATTATCACGTTCAAATGGTGAAGGTATTTTTAAAACTGGCGATTCATCATTTCCGCCTAGCATTCTTACATAATAATCTAATGGCGATAGAGTCGCGGAAAATAACACTGCTCCACGCAATAAATCAAGTGAATCTTTTAAAAGCTTTGATGGATCCAAATTGATGATTGTAATTACTAATTGTTTACCGTCTTTAACAGTTAACATGCGGAAGGTTTCATTAAAGAAATCACTTATTTTGATAAATCTTATGGCTTCAAAAAAGAAATCAGTAAACTCTTGTTTTGTTTCAAGCGGCACTCTTTTCATATAATCCGTTGCCGCTTTTTGAAAATTACTTAAAGCATGTACTAATTCAATATCTAAGTCTTCATTTAAATTATAGCCATCATTAGAAAGTGATTCATATTCTTTAAATATTTTTTGTAATTTATTTACGCTTGATTTTAATTTTTTATGTTCATATTTACCTAATGCCTTTTTAGCTTTTTTAAAGTTTTCATAATTTAGTTCAGTAGTGTACATACTTCTTCCACGCTCAACCAAATTATGGGCTTCATCAATTAAACCAACAATATTTTTTGTTGGATTATCAAAATATCTTCTTAAATATACAAGTGGATCAAATAAATAATTAAAATCACATATTACCACATCACAAAATAGTGATAAATCTAGTTGAAATTCAAATGGACATAAAGCATGGTCTAAAGCAATATTTAATACTTCATTTTTGGAATAAGGAGTATCACTATTTAAAGCATCAGTTAATGCTTTACGAAGCTTTTCATAATATCCTTTAGCATATGGGCAATCATCAGGATTACAGTTTCTTCCCACACATGCACATATTTTTTCTTTGGCTGTTATTTGAATAATTTTCGCTTTTAGCCCTTTATTTAACAATAATTTAGCAGCCGAAAACGATGACTCAATTCCGCTATTTTTCGCGGTTAAATAAAATATTTTGTCATTTTCTTCATTGGCAAATGTTTTAATAGCGGGATATAAGGTCGACATCGTTTTTCCAATTCCAGTTGGAGCCTCAACAAATAAAACTTCGCCTTTATTTAATGTTGAATAAGTGTATTTAGCTAATTCTCTTTGACCTTTACGAAAGTTAGGAAACGGGAATTCTAATGTCTTTGCCGTTATATTTCGTTCTTCTTTTAAACGAAATATTGTTTGATAAAAATCTAAATATTCCTTAATCAAAGAAATAACATATTCATTTAGTTCTTCTACACTGTATTTAAATTCTTTGATGAGTTGTTTATCGTTTAATTGATTGATGTATGTTAAACGTACACCCATATTTTTATAATCATTATCCAACGCGTAAATAAGTGCATATACTTTTGCTTGCCCTAAATGCCATTCTTTTTGTGAATTAAAAAATTCTTCATTATCAATAACACTTGTTTTAATTTCATCAATAATAGCAAAAAACGGGCGTTCAATAATTCCATCCGCACGTCCACTTAAAGTAACTGAAAAGTCATCAACTTCAAAGGTATGCGTTAAAAAATATTCCGCCATATATTCATTACTTTGACGACGTTGATAAGAAGCATGTAAACGTGTTCCTTCACTCATAGAAGTTTTATTATAAATACGGTTATCAATGTCACCTTTTCGAAGCAAAAAGTCCACTAATTGATGTACTGATAAATCTAATTTCTTTTCCACGATTTTTTGCTCCTTTATTTTAATACTTTAGTATAAAATAATGCGATTATCAAGAAAAATAAGGCCGATTGGCCTTATTTTATAGGTGAGAGTTGCTAGTAGGGGGAAGTCGATTAACCTATCGACACTATATCTTATGTTTTCAAATAATTATGTGGGCGGTTATCGCCCAATTTATTGAAAAATGTGTTTTTACCCAATATTTGGGCTTTTTAGCCCATTATTTAAGTATTTTTCCCACTAATCCTTGATTGCCATTTAAGAAAGACAAATAGTCCATTTTGTTTTTTCCTTCTTTTTGAAGTTCAAGTAAAGCAATTTGTCCATCTATTGCTTGCATAATTAATCCTTTTTTACTTGCTTCGACAATTTCTCCAACTTGAGCTTTTACATTGTTATTAACTACTTTTGCTTTCCAAATTTTTAGTTTTGTATCATCCATAAGTAAATACGCTCCTGGATGATCATTTAACGCTCTTACCCAATTAACGATAGTTTGAGCTGACAAAGTCAAATCTAAATGCTCTTGTTCTTTTTTTATAGTTGGACAAAAGCTTACTAAGCTTTCATCTTGTTCTTCACCTGGTAATTTATTTTCAATATATAATGGTAATGCTTCTAAAATTAAATCAATCGCAGCAGTAGTCATCTTTTTAGTTAATGTTGACAAAGTATCATCATTTGATATCTCAACTTCTTTTTTCATATACATTACACCAGCATCCATTTTATCAATCATTTGCATTAAAGTCATACCAGTTACTTTATCACCATTGATTAAAGCATATTGCATAGGTGCCGCACCACGATATTTAGGAAGTAAGGATCCATGCAAATTAATTGCTCCAATTGTAGGAATATCTAATAAGCCTTGTGGCACAATTTGACCATAAGCAAGTGTAATAATAACATCTGGTTTTAATTCTTTCATAAATTCATAGTCTAATTTAATTTTTACAGGTTGAAAAACTGGAATATTATGATTTTTGGCCATTACTTTTGTAGGTACTTCTTGTAAAATTTTCTTTCTTCCAACTGGTTTATCTGGTTGAGCCACAACACCAACAATGTTATAGCCATCATTTATTAATGCTTCTAATACATCTTTAGCAATGTCAGGCGTACCCATAAATACAATGCGATAGTCTTTTTTATTCATTCAAATCACCACAAGTAGTTTAGCATTTTTTATGATATAAGCAAATAATTTAACCGATAAATTTTGAAATCAAAGACGAGAAAAATCTTAAAACCGCTCCGACACCTTTAGTAACTCCATTTCCTATTTTTTGGAATATATTTGCCATAGCGTTATTTGTTTCATTTTCTTCAATTTTTGTATCATCTAATACTCCATCTTCTACCACACTACCATTTTTGATATCTTCTTCAAATGAAGCAATTGTAGAATTTAGTTGTATGTTTTCATTACTACCATTTGTTGGATTTTTTATAGCTATTGAACTTATTACTACAAATCCTAATAAGAATATTAAAACAGATTTAAAAAAGTTTTTCATATTATCACCACCAATAAAATATCACTTCTTTTTAGCGGACTTTGTCGTTTATTGAAAGTTTAGGATTAAGAGCATAGTTAATTGCGCTACTAATATTACTGGCAATTATATCAATAAGACTATCAATTTCTTTGCTTGTTAGAATGAAATTAGTATCTTTACGATAAAGCGTATTATAAAGTTTGTTTATATTTAGTTTATGAATATAATCTTTATTCACTTGTTCTAAGGTATTTATTATTAAAGAAATAGTGTCGACAACTGTTGCAACTCCAATAGCAATAACAGGTACTTTTAGTGTCTTCTTATTTAATGACAAACGATTATTATTGATACCACTTCCTGGACTTATTCCTGTATCAGTAATTTGATAAGTTTTATATAGTCTAGTGATATCTCTTGTTGCTAATGAATCAACAACAATTACAAGATCAATAGCAAATTCTTTAACTAAACTTTTAACCATTTCGGAAGACTCTAATCCCGTAACTGCCATAACACCAGGAACAAAACATGATACTTCCACTAAATTCAATTTATTAAAAGATAAATGAGATGTTACTTGTACTTTTTTTATTACTTTTGGTCCTAATGCATCGGATAAATATGAATCATTTCCTAATCCTACAATTAGAACATGCGAGTTTTTATTAAAATTATTCTTCTTTAATATTTTTAATAAATATTTAGCAATTGTTTTTTCATTATCATGATCATAAAGGCACGCAATTGTAATATAATTTCCTTTTTCTTTATGAAATTCATTATTGCTATTTTTAATTTCAATCATTGTTATTTTAGAATACTCTTCTTTAATATTTTTAATTACATAGTTTTTACCAATTTTTTTGCCTATTTGTTCATCAGCAAAATCATTCAAATATAAATCAGTTATACGCATTTTATCACCTAAAATTATTATTTATCATTTTCACTTATTTAATGAAAAAATGGTCAAAACTATTGAATATAATCTCATATTATGGTAAACTTTTTTCGTGTTTTGAAACGAGGTGAAATTATGGCAAATATTAAATCACAAGTAAAAAGAATTAGAACTAACGAAAAGGGTCGCTCCAACAATGTAAGTGTTAAAACTGCAGTAAAAACAGAAATGAAAAAAGTTCGTTTAGCTGTTGAAGCAAAAGATTTAGAAAAAGCTGAAGCTGCACTTAAAGTAGCTGTTGCTAAAATTGATAAATCAGTATCAAAAGGTGTTCAAAGTAAAAATACCGCTGCTAGACAAAAGAGCCATCTTCAAGCCTTAGTCAATAGTTTAAAAGCTTAAGTTGTATTAAAAATAAAAATCGCCCTGCAAATTGCGGGGCTTTTTTATTACTCAGTTTAATTAATCTATTTTATTAAAATTCAAAATAAACATTTCAAGTCCATAAAAGCGATCAACTTTACCACTTTTAATATCGTAATCTAATTGATAAAGATTCTCAATTTCATTCTTTAATGAACTTAAACGAATGTAACGACGATTATCCAAAGCAAGTTTAATACGATATGGATGTATATTTAATTCATTTGCAATTTCTCCTTGAGATAAGCCAGCATCATTTAATGTAAAAACATCAACAAACAATCTTAATTGTGTGGCAATTAAAGAAATCATCGCTACTGGTTCTTCATTTTTGACTAACAAATCACGATATAAACTTATTGCTTCTTTCTTTTTATTAGTAACAATTAATGTGCATAAGTTTAATATTTTATCTTCTAATGGACGTGCTACTAACAAATCTAAATCAGACATTGTAATACTATTACTATAAAGCGCTAGTTTTTTAACCTCGTTGTTCATAAGCATGGCGTCTTTATTTGTTCTTTTAGTGAATTCATCAATAACGTTAAATGAAGCAGTAATTCCGTAATTTGCAAATAATTTTTCGGCATACTTAATCCAATCTTTATCACTTGGATTCATTGCTTCAATAATACGGCCTTTTTCTTTTACAAGTTTAACAATTGGACTTTTATCATCAATTTTTTCATTGTGAACTATAAAAATCAATTCAGTCGCATCATTAGGTATTTTAATATAATCAATTATTGCTTTTTCTTGTTCTTTACTTAAGGTATTCTTTTTTACTTTTTCAGCACTTAAAAAGCTAGCATTTTCGACAACAATTACTCTTTTATCTTCACCTAAAGGCATTAAAGTTGCTTCATACATTACATCTAATATTTCACACTCTAAAGCATTGTACGTAACAAAATTAAACTCATTAATTTCTTTAATTTGTTCATTAGTAACCTTCTTTAAGGTTGATTTAAGCATTAAATCTTGTACACCAAATAAAATAATAACCATTGATGAACACCTCGCTTACAAATTATTATACATTAAAAAATAAGTTTTTTGTATATAATTGTTCCTTCAATATCACTTCTTCGGATTTTTATATTTCTTTTATTAAGTCGCTCTAAAACAACTTTATTCGGAAATCCATAATAGTTATTATGACCCAATGATATTATTACCTCCTTTGGTGTTGTAGCATCTAAAAGTTCTTCACTTGTACTTGTGCTTGACCCATGATGTCCAAGTTTAATAATATCAACATCTTTTAAATCATAATCATTAACTATTTTCTTTTCAATGGTAGTTGATGCATCTCCCATATATAAAAAAGTCAAACCAATAAAAGTAAATTTATTAACAAGAGATGAGTCATTTTCATTTTTATAATCGTAATTATTTAAATTTTCAAATATTAAACCATTAACATTTAATGGAAATTGACTTCTTTCATTAATTATATTTTTTACTTTCATTAGTTGTTTTAAAGAATCTAAAGCTCCAATATGATCATGGTCGCTATGTGAACATATTACATAATCTATTTTATTCACATGTACCTTTCTAAAAAATGGTATTAATGTTGTAGCAGCAATATCTTCATAAGTAAGACCACCGGTATCAATTAATATTGTCTTATTTTTATGTACTATTAAAGAACAATCACCTTGACCAACATCGATTGCATATAAATAATCATAAATATAATTATTAATCGGTAAAGAAAATACTGTCAAAGTTAAGGACATAATTAAAAAGATACTTTTGCTAAATTTATTATATTTAATATTAATAAAATATAAAAACATTATATACATGGCTATTGTTACTATTTTTAATACCAAAGAATCAATTGGATAAAAAGAAAAATCAAAATTTTTAGCAATATTTAATAGCCAAATAATGCCCTTGCTATATGTTGCTAAATTAATATGAATTGGTATAAACATTAATAGCATTACAATAAGTTCATATATTAAAATTATAGGCTGCAAAACGATTCGCATTATTGATAAAGTAATCGGAATATATCCATTAAAAACATAGTTTAAAATTATCAATAATATTGCTATATAAATTGCCTTATTTTTTACTTTTTTTAGACATAAATTAAAATAATTAATAATTATTAATGAATACCATATTCCATAAGAATAAAAATTAAATGGCGATATAATCAAGTAAATAAGCAAAATCAATTCCGATAATTTAATTAGTGATAATTGTTTTTCTTTTCTTAACTTTTTAGCTATCATAAATAACAAAAATTTTAATAATGACTTTTTAAAAAACAACAATATAAATAACAATGATCCAATAATGCATATTACTATTTTGATTGCTTTTGGTTTTGTTTTTTTAAATAAATTTACTATTAAATACATTTCAAAAGCAAGAATGGAAGAATTTAATGTTAACATATAGCGAAATGAATTATTAGAAAATAAATTATTAATGGTTTTTGAACTATATCCAAACACTAATGATTTTGCTAATTCACTAGTTAATTCATCATATTTATTAGTTAAAAATATTGCTATCTTCTTTATTGGAAAAAATAAAGATAAAATCTTTTCCATTTTTCCAACTGAAAACTCATAATATATTCCATTATTATTTAAATAATTTTTAAAATCAAAATGTGATTCAATAGCGTGCATATCTAATTCTTTAACTATGCCATCCACTTTTATAATATCACCGATTTCTAAATCATTTCCTTTTGCCGATATATAACACTTAGAAAATAAGTTCCTAGCAATAACATAATTTTCTTTTGCTTCTATCACTAATAAATATGTATTGCTAGAAAAAGTATTTACTTTTGCTAACAAGCAAGTAAGAAGTCCATAAGTAAAAAATAGTAAAACAATCAATAATTTATGAAAATCTTTATGCCAGCGAATAAATGGAAATACTAAAAAGAAAATAAAGAAAATGTTTTTTGAAGTTAACGTTCCTATTATTAAACCAATAATAGCACCAAGCATATTAATATAAAGTTAAATAATCTTTGATTTTTTCAAAAGTTGAATTGCCAATGCCGGTAACTTCTTTTAATTGTTCTAAACAAGTAAAATCACCATTTTCGTTACGATAATTAACAATTGCTTGCGCTATGGTGGCACCAATACCATTAACAGTCATTAATTCTTCTTTACTAGCTAAATTGATATTAACTTTTTTAATTGTTTCCATCACACAAGTATCTGGAGTAGCAGATTTTTTAGCAATATAATATTCTCCATTATCTTCTAATAACAAAGATGGATTATACGCCAAGTCATCTGCATTAGCGGTAATTCCTCCAGCATTAGTTATTAAATCTAATAATGTAGAATTATTATTTAATACATACTTACCAGGTCGATTGACTTCCCCACTTATCGTACATGTGACATATTCTTTAACCACACTAACGATATTACTATCATTTCCTCCATTTCCATTTAAGTTTGGATCAATCTTTGTAAAGACAAACATCAAAACTACTGTTAGGATTGCACCGATAATTGCAATTTTTCCCATAAATATCACCTCACTAATTATATAGTGATGCATTTTCAAAAAAGCGAAAAAAAACACCTGATTTTTTTCAGGTGTCATTTTTCAAATTACATTAGTCATCTAAAGTAATATTTAGAATTTCAATTTCATATGGCTCACTAGTTTCTACAACAGTGCGCTCACCAACATGTTTACCAATCATTGCTAAACCAATTGGACATTCGTTAGAAATTAAATCATGAAGTGGATCTGCTTCTACTGAACCAACAATTTCCACAGTATGTTCGGTATTATCAGATAAATCTTTAAAAGTAACTTTAGTACCTAATGATACTACCTTAGAATCTAAAGGTTTTTCATCAACTACTTCACAATTAGAAAGAATGTTTTCAATTTCGCTAATACGATGTTCGACTTGGGCTTGTTTATCTCTAGCTGCATCATAGTCAGCGTTTTCAGATAAGTCACCTTGTGCACGAGCGGCTTTTAATTGCTCGATAACTTCTGGACGAACTACATCGATTAAATTTCTTAATTCACTTTCTAAGGCTTCACGACCACGTTTTGTAATTGTAATTTTTTTCTCTAATGCCATAATATCACCTCAAGCACAAATAATTATATCAATATAATTAGAATAATTCCACCTATTTTTTTATAAGTTTTCATTAAAAATCAAAATTGCAAGCTAAAACTCGTTCCTATTCGACAAATTAGGAAAATTTATTATGTTTTACGCCTTTCTTAACAAAATATGCTACAATAGATTTGTCAATAGTATTTACTGACAGAAAGAGGTTTAAAAATGATTGAATATCGCTATGACACACAACTTTTAATTGAGGGTAAAAATTTAAATGAAGATGCTATAAATGACTATTTTACTAACAACTTTAAAGGAGATTGCTTACTTGCTGTAGGTGATGATGAACTTATTAAAATTCACTATCACACTAATGAGCCTTGGAAAGTATTAGAATACTGCGCTAGTTTAGGAGAAATCTATGATATTGTTGTTGAAGATATGGATAGACAATCTCGTGGACTAAAAGGATAACTAATATTTATTATTTTAGTTTCTTAATTTTTAAAAATCGGAGCCATAAACTTTGCTTTTTGGCTCCTTTTATTATATAAAATGCCGAAAAAATATAAACACT
>ERZ808292.191-NODE-191-length-17677-cov-4.939564_pt1 | contig 17677 bp, 32 predicted proteins | sample MGYA00521275_ERZ808292 | MGnify/ENA primary metagenome ERZ808292 (study PRJEB31516, sample SAMN03275613) | gut metagenome | biome: mammalia-associated habitat; material: feces | host: Papio cynocephalus | place: Kenya | collected 2012-07-26 ... | reverse complement strand
CGTGGACTGGCGCCACCTCATGGAATGGCGACCACACGCACACGGTGACCGTATCGTCCACCGGCGGCGGGCAGGCCTTCAGCGTCCGCAATCCCTATCTCGCCGTGTTCATCTGGAAGCGGGTGGAATGATGTGCGGGATCATTCAGAAAATCGCGGCCTTCTTCACCGCCCCCGACCTCAAGAAATGCACCCCGGGCTATGTGGTCTCGGGGTGCAATGCTGTCAACATCACGCTGCCCGACATGATCACAACAATCACGCTAATTTATACGATCGTCCTGTTGGTCGGCGCAATTCCCGGCCTGTTCAAGACATACGACTTCTTAAAGGACCGGCATAATCACGCGGAGCATAAATCTGATGATAATCAGTAGTTTGAGATAACTGTACCAAAATACAGCCAAGTGTACTTCAAAGTACACTTCAAAATACAGTCAAAAAGCAAGCCCCGTTCAGACGGCCATCTGAGCGGGGCTTTTTGCATGACCTCAGCCATGGTGAGGACACAGTGAGATTTTACACAGATATCAGGGTTTCACGGAGGCTTCTGATGTTTCTCGAAAACAAGGACTTGCCTTGGCACAGCCGGGTGCTTGTCTGCTCTATCTCGTTTGCTATTGCGTGGGTCGCCGGATGCTTCGGCTGGAGCCTGATCAAATAAAGAGAAACCCCGTCTAGGTGGCACTAGGCGGGGCTTTTTATGTCCAGTGTTCGTTGAAGGAGTACTTCATGGACAAAACAATTATATCCGTTTTGGCGGGGGTGCTTATGGCAATGATGACGACACCAGATAACCAGCTGTCTATCTTTGGGCGATTTGCTCGATGGGGCGGGCTGATTGCCGTGCTATGGGTTGCCGGATGTTTTGGCTGGATCCTGATCAAATGATCAACAAAATCCGCGAGGAGCAGGCGGCGAAGCGGGCGGTTGAGGAATTCCGGGCGGCTGAGAGGGCTAAATGGATCGAGCGCGTGAAGCTCGCGATCATGGCCATCCCGGCAATTCTCAGTGCCATCGCGCTGATCAGGACGTTTTAACAGGGGGCGAAATGAGCCAAGAACAGAAAAAAGAGCGCACGGATATATCTGAACTGATTGGGGGCGCGTTGCTCTCGGTGTTGCTCGCAGGGGTGGGAATCCTGATGGCTGTTGTGATGCTGTTCGGAGCAATCCGGGCAGTGCAGCTAGGCTGTGCGCTGATTTCAGCTCCGGCTGAGCAGGGATATCAGCCAGTATTGCCGAGCTTGCCGAGCAGAACAGGCAAATAAAAAAAGACCCGCCGGAGATCATGACACCGGCGGGAATTGTTCGTCAACTCAATGAAACCTAACAAAATGATTGTAGCAGAGGGGTATGACGGATGGTGAGATTGAAACCTGCCGCGCTCGCGCTCTCCGGCGCGGGGCTGATAGCGATCGCGGGCTATGAGGGCTATTCAGGCACGGCCTACCGCGACACTGGGGGCATCTTGACCGTGGGTTATGGGCACACTGGCGCGGAGATCACCCCCAGCACGCGCATCACTGCGCCGCAGGCTCTGAAACTGCTCGGGCGGGACGTGGGGCGCACGGAGGCCGCGTTGCAGAAATGCCTCGGCGCGGACGCCCTGCTCACTCAAGGCGAATGGGATGCCTACACGTCACTGGCCTACAACGTGGGCGCGGGGGCTGTATGCAAGTCCTCGATACCCCGGAAGCTCAGGGCGGGGCAGTACGCGGCGGCCTGCAAGACGATTCTCGATTTCGACAAGGTGCGGGTCAACGGGCGGCTGATCAAGAGTCAGGGACTGGCGAACAGGAGGAGGAGCGAATACGAGAAATGCATTAAGAAATAAGCAGATCTATGCTTATTACTTGACTTTTTTTATCCGTTGTATATAATGATAGTCAAGGAGGTCGCAAAAGTGCATAAAAAGCACAAAAAGAAACGCCAGCTATTCCGCTGGCGTATGAAGAAGTGGTCTAGGACAGAAATCATCGGTGCTCTTGGTCTGATAACCGATATAGTTTTCCACATCCTAGACCTGTTCAAGTAGTAAGGTGCCCCCGGCGTGGGAAACCGGGGGCAGTAAAAATAATAATGAGAAGGGAACGAAAATGCAACGGCACAGCAGAATAGAAATCATGTTTGTCGCATTCATCGTAATGGATGCGATCTATCACGGAATTTTGGTGGCGAGGCACTATTTTTCATGAACTCGTGGGGCAGTAAATGAGCATCAGCAGGAAGATCAGGCTCGAGCTAATCATGTTCCGAGTGCTGTTAGTTGTTACAACAATTGAAAATGTGCTTTGGCTAATCAAGGAGTTCATGCTATGAGCAGGGGAGGCTACCGCCCCAACTCCGGGCGAAAAATGGGCGTCCCAGTGAAGCCCGCAGAGAAGAAGAAGTCCCAGCGGATCATCGTGCTGGCCACTCCGGCAGAGGAGGAGGAGCTGAGGAAACGAGCAGATGAATCCGGGCTCTCGCTGTCGAGGTACATGGTTTTTAAAGCCCTGAAGAAGTAGGAGGAAGGCCGCAGAAATGCGGCCTTTTCTATATGTTGTGTAGGGCGTTACATTTACTAACAAATGAAAATCCGCAATCGCATGATTTAAATTGGGTTTTTCTAAAACTGGGCAATTGACCAGCTTTAGAAACCCACTAGCCTTGCTTCAGCCGCTTCTGTTTGCAAGGGAGGCTGCGCCAAGTTGCAAACGCGGCAAAGGCCGACAAAAAAAGAGCCCCGCAGAGGCGGGGCTGGTGTTCGTCAACTTAGTGGGTACTTCGATTACGCGATGGAAAGCTCCAATCGCTTGCCCAAAGCATACAAGGCTTTAGCGATCGCGTCAATTTTGGTGGCGTGCTGAAGGTTGACCAGCCGGGAGACTTCTTGGCGGGTCACCCCCAGTTTTTTTGCGAGATCTGCCTGCCGGCAGTTTTGCTCTGCCATCGTGTTCAGCAGCAAGACCTTGGCAGCTACCGATGGCGGGAGCGTGGCGATCAGCTCGCCTTTCCTAGGGGCTGACGGGGAGGGCAGAGCCTTTCCATCCTCGATATAGAAATCGATGGCCGTAATAAGCGCGTCTAGAGCCATTTCCCGCAACTCGTCAATTGTGGGGGCTTCCGTCAATGCCTCAGGAATGTCTCTGAATTTTGCGATGAAGCCCCCCTCTCCATTCGGCACAGCCGAATAGGGATAGCTGAATTTGTCTGGCATTTTGGCCTCCGTAGGCTAAGAAACGCGGGGGACTTGTTAGATCCCCCGCTCCTTAGACAAGCTTTTGGTTATTTCTCAAGGCCTAGCTGGTTCTTGATTATCCGCGCAAATTTGGCGGAAATCTCCTGCGCTGGGTGCCGTGGGCACGTGCTTTGGCGGTTTTTGTAGTACAGCTTGTAATGCTTTTTGCCGTGTTTCACAACCACGCCAGCGGCCTTTAGCTCGTCAAGGAATACTTTAGGTTTCATAAAGTACCCTCATTTGACAGAACAAAGGAATTGTACGCAATTTAGCTAACAAAAGCAAGCAAATTTGTTTACACGCTTCAATGAGGTGGCTGATGCTTATTAAGGTACAATATATAGTGATTTTTTTGATGATTTGGTGCGGAATATCTAGCTATTGGGCTTGGAGCGCGGGGCATGATGCTGGCGTGAGGGATTGCGCGGCGGAGTGCGTGAAATGACCGGCGGGAAGTCGTTCCGGCGTGCATTTTGGCTCGGCGTTGCATACGGGACTATCTGGTCGGTGTCTGTATTTTCCGTGGTGGCAATGCTCGTCTACGGCGTCATCCAAATCGTTGCGGCAGTGAGGTGAATATGGATTTGCGATTGATTGCGGCCGGCGTTGCCGTTGCCGCGCTCGCGGCATTTTCTGGCGGCTGGTGGTCGGGCTATCACGCGGCGCAGGAGCACTACACGGAGCAGATTGTCGGGATCAAAAACGAGTATCGGGCGGCGCAGGAGCAGGCCGAGCAGGAGGCGAAAGAACGCTATGAACAGCATCAGGAGAAATTGTCTGAGGCACTGGCCGCGCGGGATGCAGCTGTTGCCTCTGCTGGCTCTCTGCGGCGCACTGCTGAGCAGTTGCGCGTCCGCGCCAGTGGCCGCGCCGACAGCCTGCAGGAGTCCAGTCCTCCCGGCAACGCTGACGCAGGACGACTCGCGCAGTGCGAGCGACTACTCGGCGAGGGTGTCGGACTGGCTGGCGAGGGTGCAGAGCTTTCTAGCCGACTAGCCGCAGACAAGAGCGCGTTGATTACGCAATTGCAGTAACCGCCCGGGAGACCGGGCTTTTTTTGTGAGGTTAGACAATGGCCATTGTCAAGGTTTCCGACCTCCCAGTGAAGCAGACATTGGAGAAAACCGACCGGGTCGTGGGCTATTCCACGACAGGCGGCACCAGCCTGCTCCTGGGAGAGTCGTTCATTGCGATTCAGAGCGCGGCGGAGGAGGCGAAGACCTCGGCCGCCGCTTCAGCCGCATCCGCGAAGAAGTCAGCGGATCAAGCGGGCGCGAGCGTGGAGAGCGAGCTGAAGCAGATTGCGGCGGCGTCCAGCGCGGCGCAGGAGGCGATCAGCTCAGGCAAGACGGACGCGCTCGATGCCATCGCATCATCCAAATCGTCCGCAGTCTCTGCGGTCACTGCCGCGCAGACGGGCGGCACGGCGGCGATCACTGCTGCGCAGAAGACCGCAGTCTCTGCCGTGCAGGCGGCGCAGAGCACGGGCGTGAGTGCTGTTGAGACGGCGCAGAGCACCGCCACGGCGGTCATCAGCAAGCAGGCCAATGACGCCGCTAGTGCTATCGCTGATGCTCAGAAGAACATTGATGCGAGCGTGGACGCGGCGGCGGCCTCTGCTACTGCGGCGGGAAAATCCGCCACGGCGGCGGCAACGTCTGAGAGCAACGCTGGCGCCAGTGCCGCGGAGGCAGGCAAATCTCAGAGCGCGGCGGCGGCCAGTGCCAGCGCGGCAAAAGCCTCGGAGACTAACGCCAAGTCGTCAGAGACTGCGGCGGCATCCTCTGCCAGTGCGGCAAAGTCGTCCGAAACGGCGGCGGCGTCCTCTGCGGGCGCGGCTAAAACGAGCGAGACGAACGCGGGCAAATCGGCCACAGCGGCTTCCGGCTCGGCAACGAGCGCGAGCAATTCCGCGCAGGTGGCGACATCAAAGGCGGCCGCGGCGGCTGACAGTGCTGAGGCGGCTGAGGCGTCAAATGATGCCGCGAGCAGTGCCAGCGATACGGCTACTGCTCAGGCCAAGGCGGCGGCATCGAGCGCGAGCGCGGCTAGCACTAGTGCAACTGCGGCGGGAAAATCCGCCACGGCGGCGAAAACCTCGGAGACGAATTCAGCGGCCTCCGCAACGGCGGCAGGCAAATCCGCTGAGGCGGCGGCCACATCTGAGACCAACGCGGCCACCAGTGCGTCCAATGCATCTAAATCAGCAACTGCGGCGGCATCCAGCGCATCCTCTGCCTCAGCCTCTGCAACTACTGCCACGAGCAAGGCTAGCGCGGCCAGCGACAGCGCGGCGGCGGCCAAAGCCTCCGAGCAGGCGGCGGCGACCTCGGAGAGCAACGCCAGCACGTTCGAGACGAACGCGGCCAAATCCGCATCATCGGCCTCTGGCGCGGCAACGACCGCATCCGGCGCGGCCAAATCCGCTACGGAGAAGGCGGCGGCGGCCGTCTCGAGTGCGAGCGCGGCGGCTGACAGCGCGGCGGCGGCGAAGGCGAGCGAGACGAATGCCGCGGCCAGTGCCTCGAGCGCGGCTAAAACAGTCGCTGATGCCGAGCAGGCTATTGGCGATGCGAAAACCGCAGGCGTTGCGGCTGTGGCGGCTCAGCAGGATACGAGCGTCAAGGCCATTCAGGCCGCGCAGACGTCCGCAACAAGCGCCATCAGCACGGCAGGCAGTGATCAGGTCGCCGCAGTCACGGCTGAGGGGGACAAGCAGGTTGCCCGGGTTACGACCGAGGGCGACACGCAGGTTTCCCGCGTGGATTCACTGCTCACGGGCGTTGTTCGCGCAGACGTTGCCCAGTCGCTAACTGACGAGCAGAAAGCTCAGGCTCGCGAAAACATCGGGGCGGGAACTGGAAGCGGTGGTGGAGTGAAGCGCATTGAAACAACGGTAAAAGCTCTCGGCGGCTCATCATTTGCTCCGGGTACGCTCACCGCAGATCTGTATATCGATGATCTGTTCCAAGGACTGGCTACGCTTGGTGTTGAGGCGGGTGATATCGTTGATGTTTCTGCTACCCCGGATTTCAACCGCTTCTCGTTGTATGCAACGCCGTGGGATGGAGGAGATTTGGATGGCTTCGCAGCACTCACGTCCCTTACGATTTATGTTGATCGCTTGTACTCATACAACGGCACCGCATATGGGGCGCTGCTGGCCACAACGAGTTCTGTGGGTGATGGTCTCAACAAGCTGGTGTATTTTTCAGCCCTTTCGGAAAAATACAACGCCAACGACGACACCCGTGGGCGTTTTAAGGTGCTCACGGATTCATTAGACGCCATCCCTGCTGGCGTTGTCCGATCTGACATCTCCCAGTCGTTTGACGACACGGCAAAAGCTCAAGCCCGGGCAAACATTGGGGCTGTCGGCGCAGGAGACGCGGTAACCTGTTCCAGCCTAACCGCATCTGGCGCCGTTTCCGCAGCAACGTTCACAGCAACATCAGACCGGCGGCTCAAGGAGAGCCTGCGCGAAATCCATCCAGATCTCTCTAGCCTGAAGGCCTACAGCTACACGCTGAAGGCGACCGGCAAGACCGCTTATGGCCTCATTGCGCAGGAGGTGCAGAAGGTGCTTCCTGACGCGGTGACTGAATCCACTGACGCAGATCACCATCTCGTCCTCGACTACAACGCTGTTGTCGCAGCGCTCGTTTCCGAGGTCAACGATCTCAAGACTCGGCTCAACAAACTCGAAGGAGAAGACAAATGACCACGTACAAGTACAGCATTCGACTCATCGGCACGTTCGAAGGCGAGGACTACGCCACCGCGCAGGTCGCCGCCATTCAGGCGTTCGGCTCTCTCAAGAACAGCAAGCTGCAGAGCATTGAGCTCTCTCAATGGGAACAGCCAGTAGAGGCAGCCGAAACCGCCGAGGACGCGAAGGATGGCAACTAACTACAAGATCCCTGATGGGCGCGACCTGAGCGATATTTTCGGATCAGGCGATGCGGGCATCTATACGGGATTCACGATCGGGAGCGGGCAAACCGACCTCGGGCGCCAATTCATGGCGGGCTCGGCAGGGATCACCACGGGCTACAAAAACTCTGCGGGGATCGACCTGGGCAGCCTGTTTGGTGCGGATCCGTACGTTTCTCAGGGGTACACCCCGTGCCAGCTATTTATTGGCACAGGTGGGCATAATGCTCTAGGGATGGTAACGAAATCCTATGGCTATGGCGTTGATGGCGGGATTTGGTTTGGGAGCGTATCGAACACGCCGCTTTTAGGCACATCATCCGATAGCTCGTGCATAAAAGCGTGGATGCTTACCTATGGTTCGTTAACGACGAGATCTTTTGCTATAAAATCAACAGGCTCTGCGCAAACGGAGGCTATTATCAACGGGACGCCGTTGCCTATAAACAAGGTATACAGCGAGGACTCTACCGCCATCACATGGCTAAATTGGTTTTCCTCTCACGTTGGCCAAACCATCACAATTTACCTCAAGTAGCTACAAGCCCGGGGCGGCGCCCCGGGCTTGATCTTGCTTAGCCGTAGGTTACGCAGCCTTAGGCTGGGCAACGGCTCGAACCTCGAAATGCATCCCGAGCTTGTAGAGCGCTTCTTCGATGGCTTCCATGCTCGCGCCGTCCTTTGACAGGTCAACGAGCCGCTGGGTTTGCGCGGGCGAGATGTCCAGCAATTTGGAAATATCCGATAGCCGGTATCTGTTGCTCACCAGATAGTTCCAGAGGGCGATTTTCGCCTGCACCCGGGCGGGGATGTAGATGGGCTCTTCTCCTTCTTCTGCAGGGGAGGGCATCGGAATCACCTTGCGCTTCCTGCGATAGAAGAGCTCTAATGTGCCGGGAACCATGGACTTGGCTAGATCAAGAGCCTCCTCCTTGCTGTTCGCATCATAGAGGCATTCCGGGATATCCCGGCAAGAGCCTTCCCATTTTCCCGGCTCGATTTCCGTAGCTTTAACCGCGTAGAACATATAATCCCCTTCTCTGGCACCAATTATTATACTTGCTTGGATTAATATATCAATCTGTATAAGATAAATATTATCTGTGCATAGGTGCGGTTTGCACATCAAGCCCGGGATCCCTCCCGGGCTTTTCTTATATTCAGGAGCATGTTTTGCATTTCATAGATTCCATCCCGTTTCGCCCGGGCGGGTTTGAGTGGGTGGCGGCATTTTCTGACAATGCGGCGTTTGAGGCCAAGCACAACAGGAGGCTAAACGGTAGGTTCGCGGAGAAGGGCGCCGGGGATTTCGGAGGTTCCGGGGGCGCAGCAGTTTCCCCGGAACCGTTGGATGAAGTCCCTGCCTCTCGGGAGATTTTAAGGGCGGTTGAAACCCCTCCGAGGCCGCGCGATGAGATAGTTGAAGGCCTTAAAAATCTTGAGGGGCTGCTCCACAGTGGGAAAGAAACTCCTCAATGCATCCTCAGGAAGGCGGCAGATTTGATGGCGGGAGATCGTCCATGCAAGGTGCCGGTATTTGGCCCGGCAATTGTTCGATTTGGAGGGTCTTTCAAACGCGAATCATGTAAATATCTCTTTTTTGAAAGAGATGGAAAGAGGTTCCCGTATCCGATGGAAATCCAAATGAAAAACGCTACAAATCAACTGAAAGCCTACTCCTCAATTGATGAGGTGATCCAACAGGGAAAAGTTTCCAGCTGGGGGCGTAGCGATGATCATCATCCAAACCAGTTCTTTGCCACTTTTTACAAAAAGGTCAAGATCGGAGGGAAAACTCGGCTGGTTACTTTAGATGTAAGAATCGGAAAATCTGTTAAAAGCAACACTATACAAGCGCATAATTCCAGCACAACAGGAAACCCGGGTTTCCAAAAGAAACTAAGCAAGATGCATCTGAAGGACGGTGCATCCGTCTTGTTGGAGGCGATAGGCGTATTTATGCTTTGATGTAGGGGGGGATGAGGCATTCCGCCGGGTTGGGGAGCGCTCCCAGAGCCCGGGCGGCATGCCTCAAAATGCGCTCAGCTCTTTGCTGCGGCTTACGCTCTACACGCAAGCTAAGACTCCTGAAACGCACCGATTATTTTATTGCGAAGCTGGGCATAAGTCAATCCGCAACCTCAGCAGGGGTACAACTTGTACCCTACCTGGGGACAGGTTGTCCCTATGTGGCAACCCGTGACAAATTGCCACGCCGCAAGGCTAGTTTCAATCACAAAACATCACGAAAGCAGTTAGAAACTATGCAAGCATGCAGGGGCCGTGGTATAGTTTTTATATCGGGCAGGCTCCGCCTAAACGGGAATTGCTGAGTGCCGCCAAGGCGTTCGCCCCGCCCGATGCCAGCTAGCGCAAACGGCAAAGCTTAGGCGGCATGAATGCCGGGCAATCTCACACACGTTTCGCTTCCACTCCTAAGGTGTTCCCTGCTGCTGAATCTCTGCTGCAAGCCATGCCCGCCCGGCCTCATACCCCGGGCGGGTTTCTATTTGGCATGATGGCGTCCGCCCGGCAGAGTGCGCCTCAGCACAAATTGGTATTGGAAAGCGGACGCAGGATTGGTAAATTCCAAATGCGGCAGTGGTTCACGATAGCGCACGAGCTCGGGCATCATTGTCTTGGGCACGGGAGTGCAGAGCGCAACACCGTTTTCCCTAGCGGGGCGCCGTGCACGGCCGCCCAGAAGGAGACGATCAAGGCGAAGGCCAAAAGGGCGGGGCTGTCGGCCTCGACCTATCTGCTCAAGCTCGCCCTCGGGGAGTAGCATCTAAAGGCTATCTTCTTCCCGGATATGGGGGCAATCTTTTGGAGCGCTTATGGAAAATCAAATCTGCTACGTCATCCAGTATGACGGCCTTTCTCTCGGAGAGCATGAGATTGACCTTGCCGAGCTGGGAGAATCGCTTCAGGGCTTTTCTAAAATTTTGGCCTGTGCAGGCAATTATGTCGCTACGGGGCAGGTAAGTCGGCAATACGGGAAGCTTGCCGTCAAGGTTTCTACAAACGCAAAGCTCGAGGCGGGGTGCATTGAAATCCCTGTATGGGTTACTTCACATGCCGACAGTTTGTTCTCTGGATTCGCTGGCGCCGTGCTTTCGGCGGTGATGGCATTCGTGCTCAGCAGGAGGGGCAAGAAGGAAATGGAGCTTCTCTCAAAAGCGTTGGAGAAAGCGCTGGACCAAAACCAAGAGTTGCAAACCCAAAATAAAGAGCTGCAAGCCCGCTTGCTGAATACGATTGAAAAACTGGCAGACGGGCTGACTGCGGCGAATCGCCAGGCATTGGCTCCGATTGGAAGGTCTTGCAAGACCATCAGCGTGATGGATGAGGGAAAGACCTCGAGCTTTGTCGTGGCTGATGAGTCTCTGAAGAGGGCGCTCAATTCCCAGCCGGAAGCGAAAGTTTTGCCGATCAAGGAGTACGCGGGGACGATCACTGAGCTGGACTTGTTGAGCGGTTCTTGCAAAGTCTCTCTATCGGGCGATGACGACGACCGAGTCAATGCCGTGATCGCAGATCCTGAGCTCGAAATCCCTGGCAATGCTTATGTGACAGCCTTCGCAAAGCGAGAAGAGCTTGCCTTTATGGCAAAAGCCACGCTCTCGCTAGACGGTGAGATCGTGAGGCTCGTCATCAGCGACACGGTGAAAAAAGGCGGCGAAGAAATGGGGAACGAAGTAACCACCATAGCCGACTGATTAAATAAGTAAAACAATCTTGCTTAGCCGCAGGTTACGTAGCCTTAGGCTGGGCAACGGCTCGAACCTCGAAATGCATCCCGAGCTTGTAGAGCGCTTCTTCGATGGCTTCCATGCTCGCGCCGTCCTTTGACAGGTCAACGAGCCGCTGGGTTTGCGCGGGCGAGATGTCCAGCAATTTGGAAATACCCGAGAGCCGGTATCTGTTGCTCACCAGATGGTTCCAAAGGGCGATTTTCGCCTGCACTCCTTCCTTCGCGGAATTGCCCTTCGGCACGCTACGTGAATTTGAGTTCCGAAACACTCTAACCCTTTCGGCGTGCTCAGTCGTACCAAACCAACAGTAAATTTGCAACCATGGCAGCAGGGGTACAGGCTGTACCCCTCCTGGGGACAAAGTGTCCCTAGGTGGCGACCCGTGACAAATTGCACCATGGAACGCTACGCGAGCTAGCGACAGTCACAGGTATAATTAGGCCAATCAAGCAAGCTCCTGTTCAAGCTTGATCTCCGCCCCTCGGATTCGTCTGAGGGGTTTTCTTGTGCTTTTTGGAGGTCGGCGCAACAGGATTACAGCGAACTTTTTGCATCTTGTTGATCACGCAGTGAAAGGCGATGCCCTCTCCGGGCACCACCACCACATCCTCAGCAGTCCTCAACGATCCTCAACGGCAACAAATTCAAGCGTTTCCCCTCTTGTGCGATCCTCAACGATCCTCAACAATCCTCAACGGAGTACAGCGTATTTACAGCGGCCGCTGTAAATCATCTGGACAGGAGCAAGAGGATGGCGACAATCAACAAGCACGAAGGAAAGTGGCAGGCTCAAGTCTGCGTGAACGGCGTGCGCCGCTCGAAGACGTTTCTAAAGAAAGACGATGCTCGCAGGTGGGCAGAAAGGACTCAAGCGGATCTACAGGCCGGACGGGCGTCACGGCCTACGCTAACTCTCGCTGAACTCTGCGCAGAGTACGAGCGAGCAGTCGTTCCGACAAAGAACAATCAGCGTTATGACTGCCTCAAGCTTCGCTGGTGGGCGGCTACGCCGCTAGGCGGGCGCCGCGTGGTGGACATTATGCCGAAGGATCTTCAATCATTCGTTGACTCGAGGTTGGATGAAGTGCAGCCGTCTTCGGCACGGCGTGAGTTCGTGCTGCTCCAAGCCGTCATGACGTGGGCGGTGAAGAAGGGCTGGCTGCCTGAGTCTCCGTGCAAGGGCGTAGAGAAGCCGCAGGACAATCCACCCCGCGACAGGGTAGTGACAGACGAGGAGCTTGCGCGGCTCATGCAGTCGTCCGGGTGGAGCGAGGGAGCAGTTCCTGCAACATCCACGCAACGCGTCATGGCCGCCTTCCTGCTATCGTGCCTGACTGGCATGCGCGGCGGCGAGATCATCCGGCTCACGGACGAGATGATGGATCTTGATGCAGGGGTGATCTACCTGCCTGCGTCAATTACGAAGACGCGCCGCAAGCGGGCCGTTGCCTGCGGCGCAAGAGCGATTGAGATACTGAGATGCGTTCAGGCTGCCGGGCTTAAGCCTGAGATCTTCGGCTTGACTGACGCCCGGCGGGATGTGCTGTTCAGGAAGATCAGAGACAGGGCGGGGATCATCGCATCGCCCACGGCTTCCTTGCTCCATTTCCATGATGCCCGTGCCACGTTCTGCACGTGGGCAGCCTCGCCCGGGGAGGACGGGGCGCCTAGGCTTGATGTCCTTTCGCTAGCTAAGCAGCTGGGCCACCAGAACATCAAGCAGCTAATGACGTACTACCGGCCGCGTGCAGAGGACTTGGCGAAGCGGCTCAAGTGACCTCGCTCTACACTTGCTGGCACTCAACTCCAAGTTTCAGCAGAAAGCTCGAGACCGTCATTCCCGCGGCTCGAGCCTTTTCTTTCAGCAATTGTTCTTGTGCGGGCGTAGCGAGAATCACGATCCGCTGCGTCCTGCGGTTCTCTGGATTCTCGATCATCGGCACGCCCTTCTTTCTCCCGGCGCCCGGGCGGGCGCCGCCTCGCTTCTTCTGTTCAGCCATGGAATGTTTGAATCAAGTGGATGATGTTGAAGATGGTTTCAACTGCTAGAAACACCAGCAGAATTTTTTCAAGCCTTGTAAAGTTGCGCATTGCATGTTGCTCCTGCTCGGTCTATGATCCAAACACCCCGTTTCAGTATTGCGTTTAAGCAAACTAATCTTACAGTGAAGTTTCTAGTTACCTTTTCTTCTCGCCCAGCTGGCGGTCTCTCTGCGCCTTGAGGTAGTCGATGATCTCGCTGGCAAACCAGCGAGGTCTCTGCGGCGTTACGTACACGGGCGGCGGGAAGCCTTCCATCTTCAGCAGAGCCTCGAGGGCGTTTCCTCTGGTGGCGATTGAGCAGAGCGCGGCGACTCCAGCGCGGTCAAGAAGCGTTTCTGCCATTTTCAGCCTCCGCTGCTTCTAGTTCTCCCTCCTCTGCTTTTTTGCACAGGTCTAGTTGCTCCTCGAGTTTCTCACACGCCTCGCCCAGTCCCCAATCGGCCACTAGCATAAAAACATCTCTGGCGAGCCCGTCGGGCAGGAAATCAACGATGTCCAGAATCGCCACCTTGCGATCATCCGCGTCATACGGCTGCTCACTGGCGCCCCCATCGTTCTGAATCGCCCGCAGAGCGCAGAGCGCATCGCGTAGATCACCGTCAACCTCCACGCTGCATTCTCCAATGTCAACTGCCGTGATCATCGCCCGGATGAACTCAGACCAATGGCCGCCGAATTGCGCCATAGCTTCCTCGACAACCGGGGCGCAAACGAAATTGTCTGTTTCGAATCCCTCTATGTTTGCCGCGATCCACTCGCACGTTTCGGCAGCATTTTTGTAATTGCCGCTCGTAATCTCGTCAATCGCTGATTGAGCATGATCCAGCCGCAGTTCCCGCCCCAGTTGCTGGAGAATTTCCTGCTCCAGTTTCCCTGGGCGTTTTGTCTCATGAAGCCACGCATCACGCAGATACCACGCCGCCTTTTTGTAGTCGTCGAGCGCGGAATTTTTGTAGGGAGCCCGCAGAATGTATTTAACAGCGTTGCCCAGGTCGAAATTGAGCCGGCGGCAAACTTCGATAGGCTCGATGCTGTAGTGCTCGTAGTGCGCGGGATGGTTCACGTTGTCGCTCATTTTCCTTCTCCTAGAACGGGATGTCATCCTCGTTTGCTGTGGTCTGCGCCGTGGCGGCGGCCTCCGGATGCTCGGCGGCTGCTCTCGCCCCCAGCTGCATTGACTCGCCGATGATTTCAGTGAAATAACGCTTCACGCCATCTTTCTCGTAGCCGCGAGTCCGCAAGCGGCCCTCAACATAGACCTCGCTGCCCTTTGTCAGGTACTGCTGGGCGACCTCAGCCGTGCGGCCAAACAGCACCACGTTGTGCCATTCCGTCTCGTCCTTGCGGTTGCCATCGCGATCCTTGTAGCGGCGGTCGGTCGCTACAGCCAGCCGGCAGATTGCCGTACCGCCTTCAGACGCGTAGCGGGTCTCGGGATCCCTGCCCAGACGGCCCAAAAGGATCACTTTGTTTACTGATGCCATGTTGTTTCTCCTGTAAAAAAATCTGTTACCGGGCGATGTGCTCGGGTTCAACGATCCACTGTCGGGCTATGTCGAGCATCCGCTCCACGCGATCGCAATCAGCAACGCTCAGGAATTTCATCTCTGCGAGCGTTGCGCTGGTCTGCTCGTTGATCAGCCTGATGGCGGGCGATCCATCGCCCACTACGAGGATCATTTTTGTTTTCGTCTCTGAATTCATCTCAATCGCTCCCAGTTGCTCCTAAAAAGCCCCCGCGGGTTACCCGCCCGCGGGGCAAGGAGACAACAGCAATTCAATTCATTTGATACGCACGGTGTAGGCGGGTGCTGACAGCCTCGCGCCGGGTATGTCGCCGCCACGGAGCGCGGCCTTGAGGGCGGCTTTGTTGACCACAGGCTCGGGCGTTGTCCAGTACGTCCCTGGAATCTGTTTCTCATCAAAAATCTCAACGCTCTGCGGCTTTTTGGCGAGGCTCGCGGAAATCTCTGCGGACTCGATCTTCTTGATGCCCGTCCTCTGCATCTCGTTGCAGAGATATGCCGAGAGCCGCGCCGCGAGGTTTGATTTAGCGCGGCGCCGTGCGGCCATGCGGGCCTCAGCCGCCTTGATGGCGTCAGCCTGCGCCTTCAACTCGGCGATGTAGGCCGCCACCTGCGCGGCCTTCTGCTTCCAGTCGCCCGTGAGCGCGTTGATGTCCTGCTCGATCGCAGCCAGCGCGTCCTCGTCCGTCACCTCGCCGGTCGCCGGGTCGATCACGGCATCGAGCCGGGCGAACGCCGCCGCCAGCTCATCGCTGTAGGAGTAGAGCGTCATCTCAGACATGTCAGGCCTCCTTCCTGCTCAGCAGTTCCTTGCCGCGAGGCAGGCGCGTCCACGCGGCGGCCAGATCGTTGCGGTAGAGCTCCTGATCGTCCGCGCTCATGCCCGCCCGCAGATTCTCGATCTGCTGTTTTGTTCGACAGGCGTTGATGGTTGCGAGAACGGCCGGCGAGCGTGGATCAATCGCGATAGCGTTGCCGTCATCGTCCTCATCGCCAGCCGCTACGCAGAGCATTGCGGCGAGGCTGTAGCGGCGAGCGTATGTAATCGCTGAACCGAGAGCCTGAGCCGGATTCGCTGTTCGCGGCGGGTTTTTGCTACCGTTCGTTGCCCTGTCTGTCGTCTCTCTGCGAGCTGGAGCGGCTGGTAGCGTGATCTCTCCGCCCTCGAGGGACTCGCCCGAGGCGTGGTAGAGGATCGTTTTCACCGTCACGGTTTCGCCGCCTGCTGTGACATCCTGCCGCAGGAAAATTCCGTGCGCGTTCAACGCCGGGCGAACCGCATCGATGAAATTTTTCAGATCAGCATATTTCGAGTGAAAAAATGAATTGTCCTGATTTTTGACGACAGGCCTGAACTCTGCCTGTGCGGCCGCCAGTGCGGCATAGAGCCGCGCCGGGGCGGCAGTTTCCTGAGCTACTGGAGCGACAGTAGCCGGTTCTACTGCCTGAATTTCTGTTGTTGTCTCGTTCATTTTTTGTTCTCCTGTTGTCACGCGAGGATGCAGACGTGCGCCGCGCCTCGCTCCTGTTCCGGATTGTCAACCCGGATGGCTGAGCCGTCCGGGTAGCTCAGATAGAGCCAGTCGTGCCCACCGTGGTGCGCCTCATCGTCCACGCTCGCCATCACGGCATCGTGCCGCCATGCGGCCAATGCCTCAGGCTCTACGTAGCCGTCCGCGCCCGGGAGGGCTTTGAAATCCCAGTACGTCCGTTCAGCAGTGCTCAGTCTTTTGCTCATTTGTATGCCTCCCGTTCGCGTTCATCCTCTGCATTGATTGCGGCGCAGAGGCGTTCATTCGCCGCGTTGATCTCAGCCTCAGCCGCCTTGATCCGCTCGATGTCGTCCTCGAGCTTCCGGCGGGCGTATTCAACGCGATAGGCGAGATCCTTGACGTAGTGCTGAGCTCGCGTTGCGGCCGCTGAGGCCTTGAGATCCGAGAATTTCTCGCGGCTTGTGGCGAGATCCATGGCCTCGCCGAGGATGCGCACAACGCTCGCGCCGGAGAGGATTGCGCCAGCAGACTCGAACTGACACAGCGTGACCGCTGTTTGGCAATTCGCTGCGGCCGTGCTGGCCGCCCGGATCGCATTAGTGAATTCAGCGTTCATCACATCGCCCCCACGAGTGCCGCGATCGCATCGCCGACCCAGTCGGCGAGCGCGGGCCCGAGAACGAGCATTGCCGCGACGCCGATGGCGCCGAGCCAGTTGCTGATGCCCTCGCGGATCGCGGGGGAAAGGCGCCGCGCCGGGCGCCGGGGTTGAATTTGCGTGATGGTGAGTTGCATGATGTGCCTCCGCTACGGAGTGTTGGCAAAATGTTTATGTCTGAGATATTAACACAATGTTTATAGATAAGCAAAAAAAAAGCCCGTGACATTGCACGGGTTGTTTACTCGGGTAGCGGTCTGTCTAATCGATGAAGTTTTTTACAAACCTGCGCGGGACAATTGCTAGGACAGGGTTGATGTCACGAATTTCATCGCGGGGCAAGATCACGTTCGCTACATCTTTGTTTATGGATTGCAGATACAGCTGATCATCTCGCCAATATAAATAGCGTTTAACCATCACGCGCCCATTCACATCGAAAACTACAACTTCATCGCCAGGCTCGGGTTCTCTGTTAGGCTCGGCGATCACATACTCGCCAGGCTGTATCCGTGGCGCCATTGAAAGACCTAGGCATTTGATTGCGTAGGCTCGCGGGTCCTTGCTGGGCAACGCAATGAACTCGCCAGTGTGCGAGGGTTGATCGACATCCATGGCGGCGAAAACCCATCATCGCCAAGTTTTGCGTAGCCGATAACAGGTATTTGCCCCGATATCTCGACTCTAGGGGCACTGGACGCAATAGGAGCGGCAATCCTTCCGCTCAAATAATCCAAGCTGACACCGAGAACGTCTGCAACTCGCGGCAATCTGTCTGCAGGAATGCCGCGTTTTTTCCAATTGCCTACGTACGATGGCTCAACCCCCATTGCGCGAGCGAACGCCGCGTCATGCATGCCTTTTTCGGCTAATAAGGAAAGCACCCTCTGCATTATTAGTTGATTGTTTTTCATAGCCGCACCATTACACACATTGTTAACAATCATACCCGGAGGGTGTTGCTGTCGCATCAACAATACGTTATCATTAAATCATTAACATTTAGGTAATGTGCGATGCATGCTGATAGCCAAATCATCGATCGTCT
>ERZ808292.189-NODE-189-length-17832-cov-10.854025_pt1 | contig 17832 bp, 10 predicted proteins | sample MGYA00521275_ERZ808292 | MGnify/ENA primary metagenome ERZ808292 (study PRJEB31516, sample SAMN03275613) | gut metagenome | biome: mammalia-associated habitat; material: feces | host: Papio cynocephalus | place: Kenya | collected 2012-07-26 ... | reverse complement strand
TTCAAAACGGTTTCCGTCTCGTATCAAACAAGGGTGAGGACGGTTGCCAGTCGGTAGGGCATTTGCATATTCACATACTTGGCGGTGGAAAACTTAGTGATTCGATGTGCTAAAAAACCGCGCTATTGAGCGAATAACTGCGGCAGAGGCATCCGCTTGTCAACTCATTTACGATTTGTAAATTAGGGGTGCCATTCGGATGCCTCTTTCTTGTTCTTCATCTCAATATCGAGGTTTTTTAATTATGGTTGCCGATCGAGTGCCTCTTTCGCGTTATGCATCGATTTAGCGCATCGAATCTTGCAGATTTATATATAATCGGGTGTGGGCAGAGCCCACCCAAAATTATTCATTATTAATTATTCATTATTAATTAAAAAAAACGCTCACCATTCGGTGAGCGCATTTTTTTTTATTAAGCACTTATTTTTGCTTTTTTCTTCTTCGAGAAGTAGATGCCAAGTCCTGTGCCTACGCCTATCACTGCCACGCCCGGAATGAGGGTGGAAAGAAGGATAACCATAAGTTTGTTGTCCTTGACGGGCGTTGTGCCGAGAACGGTGCTATTGCCGATTTGATCGATCTTGCCGGTTGCTCTGTTGAAGTAGTAACCCGTGAAAGTGATCGTGTCGCCTTCGACTTTGACCTTGCCGAAAGTTTGAGAATCGAGCGTATGAAGAATGCTGTCGTCCTTGTTGAATTTGTCGGTGGTCATATCGTTCTCTCTGTAGGTGTAGAACTTCGTTCCGAGTGTGCCGAGCGTGATGTAGAGAACGCCGTCGCCCGTGTAACGCACGCCGTCTTTGCTCGTCTTGTCAACGACGTTGCCGTCTTTGTCAACGAGATAAGTGGTGGTGTAGGTGTGGTCGTGGCCGCCGAATACGACGTTTACGCCTTGCTCTGCAAAGAGAGTGGTGAGTTGAGTTCTCATAGCCTTGACTTCGCCGTCGAACGCGTGCGAACCTGCGCTGTATAAACTCTTGTGCATAAGCACGAATTTCCATTTAGCGTCGGTGTTTGCAAGGTCGTTTTTGAGCCATTCGAGTTGAGTTGCGCCGAGTCCGTCGGTGGTCGCGTCGTTGGTGTCGAGAACGGTGAAGTGTGCGTTTGCGTAATCGAAGGAATAGTATTCGCCGCTTATGCCCTTAACTTCTTCGCCGACCTTTTCGGTGTAGTTGAAGTATCTGCTCATTGCGCCCGTTTTGTTCTCATGGTTGCCCGAAGCAAAGAACACGGAAGTGTTGAGAGTAAGGTCTTGATAGGTGTCGAGAGCCATGCCCCATTGATTGAAGTTCTTGCCGTTGTCGCACATATCGCCTGCGTTGAGAATGAAATCGAAGGTGTTGATTCTTTCGTCTTTAAGAAGTGCGTCGACTGCCTCGTGGCTGTTGTCGTACATACTTTGAATCATACCTTGAATGTCAGCGATAGTGAGGAACTCGAAAGCGTCAACGTCTCTGCCGACAGCCGTCGTGAAGGTGAGGGTGTTGCCTTCATAGCCTTGAGTCTTGATGTATTCGACCAAAGAAAATTCGAGGGGTTCGCCGTCCGTTTCGTAGTTGCCGAGAATGTCGTAGTAGTAGGTTTTGCCTGCTTCGAGACCGTTGATGGTGACGGTGTGGACGTTCCAGTATATAACGCTGTTTGCAACCGCTTTGTCGCGATCGCCGTAGATGTACGGGGTGTCATTGTCATCAACGATTTGACCGTGAGTGAGACAGAGAAGTCCGAGGTCGATGAGCGGAATGTATTGCGGTTTGGTTTGAGTGAATACGGTCGCTTTCACGCCGTTTGAGAACTCTTTGTAAGCCGTCGTGTCGAGATAATCGGTCTTGTTCGTCGCATACGCTTTGAGTGCGGCGGATTTGGAAGTGCTTACGTCGCCGACTACGTTGCCGTTTTCGTCAAAGAGTCTGAACGTGCCGTACACGTTTTCTTCGGTGTAGAACTTAATCGTGTAGGACGTCGTAGAGTTGGTGGTATCGAAGTTTGCAGTCACGCGAGAGGGAACTCTGCCGTTGTCTTGCGTTGCTGCGTTGAACGTTGCGCCGACTTCCGAGCCTTTGTTGAGAGTGCTGAGGTAAGAGAGGCGCACGCCGTCCTTTTCATACGCTTTGTTGGGTTGATAATAGGAAGGCGCCTCGGGGTGTGCAAAGTCGTCCATATCGGGATAGACGTCGGTTGCAAACGCAATCACGATGTCGTCGGCAATGCCGCCGAGTCCCTTATAGAAACTGTCGACGAGATAACTGTCGAGGAAGTTTTGAACGATGGATATAACGTCAGGACCTTCGATCGAGAATCCGAGAAGTTTTGCAACGAGAGTCTTGATTGCGGGAAGCAAATCGTTGATGGTGTTAACGAGAACGAAGTTTTCCGCATCGATAGAGAAATCTGTCGGAAGTGAGAGCTCAATGCCGTAATTAGCGAGCAAATTTTTGACAAACGGCATATTCAATAAAGAGGGAAGTTGCGAGCCCAAACCTTTTTTGAGGTGAGCAAACGCCGCTTCGGTGATGTAGCCTTTGTCAACTGCGTCGCTGAAATCGAACTTATGATTGAGAACGGTTTTGAGCAAAGAACCGTCTTCGGTGAAGATGGGGTTGAGCAACGTCGTGAGCAATTTTTCAACGAATTTGCCGCTGACGAGTTGTTCGTGCATATCTTTGACTGCCGCCACCATGCGCAAACGATAGGTGGGGTTGTAGGGGTGTTTGAAAAGGTAATCTTTGCCTTCTTCGACCTTTTGTTCCTCACCGAAAATCGCTTTGATTGATTCTGCCGTTTCGTCGAGAGAAATCTCGATACCCATCGTGTGAGCGGTCATAATGAAGGAAGCGATGTCGGTAATTTGCATCTTGCCGCTGTTTTCGGGGTTGACTGCGGATACGATGCTGTCGTCGCCGAATTTCCAAGAAAGAACTTCGTTGACGACCGCTTTCACGAGGTCGAGTGCGGAATTGTAATTCGTGCCGTTATGAACGTATGTCACGCCTTCGAGAACGGTGTCGAGAATGTATTGAACGAGTCCGTTGAGGGCTTCGGTTTTTTCGTCGGCGTCCATATTGCCGTATTCATTATACAATTCTTTCTCGTCTTTATCACTCTTTTTGAAGTCTGCAAACAAGGTGCTGCGGACGATTCCGAGAACCATTCCGTCGCCGCCGACCATATTCATAACCGTGTCGACGAGTCCGTCGATAGTGCTTTGATTGAGAAAATGATCGACGACTCTTTCGACAAGAATCGAATAGATTTGTTTGTTTATATAGTCGTTGTAGCCGAGCGTATTCATATCCTCGTAGTTAATCATATACGCGATATAGTCGGGGTTGGTTGCAACGACAGCCTGCCAGTTTTTCTCTGTTTTGTTGTCTTTATATGTTTTATACGCGGTTTGGAAAGCCTCGTCGTTAAATGCCGGTGCGGTGAACACGTTGTGGCTCGGCACTTCCTTAAACGGCGTTGCGCTGATGTCGTCGAGGCAGAATACGGAAGAAATGCAGGTTTCGCCGAGTTTGCCGTCAAAATTATATCTTTCGAGTGTGGTGTATCTTCTGGGTGAATAGTAACTTACGCAAGAACCCGTCTGAAAATCGTAGAGCGTTCTACCCTCGACGTCGGTGTAGGTCATAGCGTCGCAAACGTGCATATGTCCGGTGAAGACGTAGCGAGTGCCCATATCGAGCAAGCGTTTTGCGGTGTTTTCCCAGTTGTAAATAGTAAAGTCTTTGAGAATTTCGTCTTCCATTTCCCAGTGCGGAAGCGCATTTTGGTGGAAACAGGTGATGATTGTCTTTTCGCCGAGCGTGGGATTGGACGCGTTTTGAGATTCGCAGAATTCTTGCATCCAGTCAAGCACGCCTTCGGTGAGTCTGCCGCCGCAGAGGTGGTCGAGACCCGTCGAACGGAACACGGTTTTACCTGCAGCGAAAGCGGCTTCGGCGTTGATTGTCGTCGATGTATCGACTGCGCCTTCTTCGGTTGCGCCGTAGAAAGTGTAGTCCGCGCCGTTTGCTTGCTTTTTGTTTTTGATAACGTTATATTCCGCTTCGTTCACTCTGACGTATGCGCCGACTTCTGCCGCCTCTCTGTCGTGAGCGTCGATAACCATAATCGCGTAATCGGTGTAGCCTTCGACTTTGATTTCCGCAGACAAGGAAAGAGCGTTGTTTACGTCGCCGATTTGATAGTATTCGTTGAGTTTGTCGGCGGTCGTTTTGGAAGCGTCCATATTGTTGACCGCTTCGAGATGTTCGTTGTAGTAGTGAATTTCAAGAGTATCCGCATTTTCGGACGGAATATAGTTTGTCGTATACTCGCCGTACCAGTACTCTGCGGGCAAATATTCGGTGAGGTTGATTGCGCCGTCGCTTCCGTCAAGGTTTGCGTTCGGATAGCCCAAGCCTGCAAAGACGAGAGCGAATTGCATAGTCGTCAATGCGTCGGAAACACGCTTAGAACCGTCGGTTTTCGAGTAGAGCGCACCCGACGTGTTGTAAAGGTCGTGGTTGCCCGGCGTTGCGAAAACTTGGAAGTTCTCATAACCCGATACCTTTCTTATCTCGTTTTGCATATAACGCAACGCGTTTGCAACGTCAACGAGCGCGGTGACTTCGCCGTTTTTGCTAAGGTCGCCCGAAGCGAAAACGTATTGCGGTGCTTTTCCTTTCTTCGCGTCGGCAATGTATTGCTCGATTTGTTGTTTGAGGATCATACCGCTTTCCATAACGAGTTTGGTGTCGCCCGTCATAGAATTGTAGAAGTCGCTCGTTTTGTAGTCGGGACTTTGGATGTCTTGATAGCAATCGTCGACAGGGAAGTAGTGGATGTCGCTGAATTGACCGATCATAAGAGAGTTGGTCGGCGTCTTTTGACTGTCGGCGTTTGCAATGCCTGCAATCGAGAACGTCATAACGCTCGCAAGAACGATTGCGAGAGCGACGACGAACATCAAAGGCAGACGTCTTTGCATTTTGCTGCTCATATTTCCTCCTTATGCACGCATACGCGCGCAAATAATTCTTTCTATACGATTGTACATTATACATAAATTAAAATCAATATTGCAAGGGAAAAGTTTTTTGTTAAATTCGATTTTGTTCGATAGTTTACACTTTGATTGATATTGCGTGTCGAAAATCCGCCGCAGTGTCAAAAACCACAAAAAATATCCGAAAAATATTTAATATTTTTGCAAATATCCGTTGACAAACGAAGCAATCGGGCATAATATATAAATGAACATTTGAATAACAGTTCAAATGTTGGAGAGAAAAATGACAGTAGAAATCAAAGACAACATCCAAAATTCAACGCTTCCCGCCGACGAGGTGGTATCTGCGCTTGCAGAATTGTTCAAGGCTCTTGGCGACCCGACCCGCGTTAAAATTTTGAGTTGCTTGCAAGCAAGCGATATGAACGTAGGGGACATCGCCGACAAACTCGGTATGACCACTTCCGCCGTATCTCACCAACTTCGCGTGCTTCGCGCAATCAAACTCGTCAAAGGCACGAAAGAAGGCAAGGAAGTCAGATATTCTCTCGACGACGACCACGTTACGCTCATAATGCAATGCGGTCTGACTCACGTCAACGAGGAAAAATAATTCCTCTCGAATCTAAAAAACGCAGGGTGAAAGCCCCTGATTTTTTAGAAGCAATATTTGAATAGTTGTTCAATAATCCAACTGTTCAACAAACAAACCGATATAGGATTTGACCCGAAAGGGAAGTATATAAATCGTTAAGGAGAATCGAAAATGAAAAAAGTTTACAAACTCGAAGATCTCGATTGTGCAAATTGCGCCGCAAAAATGGAATGTGCCATTCAAAAACTTGACGGCGTCCAAAACGCGTCCGTCAGTTTTATGGCTCAACGTCTCACCATCGAAGCCGATGATGCAAACTTTGACGAGATTATGAAGAAGGTTGTGAAGACCTGTCGTAAAATCGAACCCGACTGCACAATCGTTCTTTGAGCGAATAACTGCGTCAGACGCCACTGCACGACAACTCATTTACGCCAAGTAAATTAGGGTTGCCGTGCAGAAGTGTCTTCCTTGTTCTTCATCTCAAAGAACGATTGTGACCAAGTTCTTCATCCAAATATTACATTTTATGGGCGAGTGAACAAATCTTAATCTCAAACTCAATATAGACAAAGCGGATTATGAAAAAAATCAAACTATCAAGAAAAGAAAAGAAGAACCTCATTCGCATAAGCGTTGCGCTGTGCTTGTTCTTCGTTATACTCATCGTTGACAAAACGCTCGGACTTGCAAAGGCTGTCGGCGGACACTACGGCTGGCTTTTGCCGTTCTTCCTCTATTTTGCCGTGTATATGGTCATTGGATACGACGTGCTGTTCAAGGCGGCGAGAGGAATCGTACACGGTCAAGTGCTTGACGAAAACTTGCTTATGTGCGTTGCTTCTCTCGGCGCGTTCGCGCTCGGCATTTACACGAGCGTGACGGGCAGAGAACAAGAAGGCTTCGACGAAGGTTGCGCCGTGCTTTTGTTCTATCAAGTCGGCGAGTTCTTCCAGAGTTACGCAACCGGCAAATCGAGAAAATCCATTTCCGCACTTATGGACATCAGACCCGATTACGCCAACGTCAAGAGGGAAGACGGGGTCGTCGAACAAGTCGACCCGAGCGAAGTTAAGGTTGGCGACGTCATCGTGGTTTACCCCGGTGAAAAAGTGCCTCTCGACGGTATCGTGACAAGCGGTTTAACCACTCTCGACACCAAAGCACTCACGGGCGAGTCCCTTCCCAGAGAACTTTCGGAAGGTGAAGAAATTATTAGCGGTTGCGTCAACTTGACGTCGCAAATCGAAGTTGAAGTGACAAAAGTATTCTACGATTCGACGGTTTCTAAAATACTTGACCTCGTTGAGAACGCTTCGAGCAAGAAATCCAAAGCGGAAAACTTTATATCGAGATTCGCAAAATACTACACGCCGAGCGTGGTCGTGGCGGCAATTTTGCTTATGGTTATAGGCGGCGCTGTCACGAGAGACTGGTACACTTGGATATACAGAGGTTTGAGTTTCTTGGTCGTTTCCTGTCCTTGCGCACTCGTCGTTTCCGTGCCTCTTTCCTTCTTTGCGGGTATCGGCGCGGCTTCGAGATTCGGTATTCTTATCAAGGGTAGCAACTATCTCGAACTTATGAGTAAGGCAAACGTATTCGTGTTCGACAAGACGGGAACGCTCACAAAAGGCAACTTTGCCGTAACCGATGTTGCGCCCGCCGACAGAAAAGACGAGATTCTTCGCCTTGCCGCCATTGCGGAAAACGACTCGAATCACCCGATTGCACGCTCTATCGTGGCTTGCTACAACGGTGAAATAGAGGGTGGTTATACGCTTACGAACGTAGCGGGCTTCGGCGTGCTTGCGATAAAAGACGACGACGTCATCTATTGCGGCAACGAAAAACTTATGAAATCATACGATATTCCTTACGTTGCGCACAACGGAATAGGCACGGTAGTGTACGTTGCTCACAACAAAGAATACGTCGGTTCGCTTCTCATAAGCGACGAAATCAAGGACGAATCCGTATCCGCCGTCGGCGAACTCAACAAAATGGGTTGCAAAACGGTTATGCTCACGGGCGACAACGAGGCTATCGCTTCCGACGTGGCTGGAAAAATCGGACTTTCGGCATACAAAGCGTCCTTGCTTCCGCAAAATAAAGTTGAAAACGTCGAGCAAATGCTTGCCGAAAAGAAGAAAGGCGACGTGCTGTGCTTTGTCGGTGACGGCATAAACGACGCACCAGTGCTTATGCGTTCGGATATAGGCATCGCAATGGGCGGCGTGGGCAGCGACGCGGCAATCGAAGCGAGCGACGTAGTGCTTATGCAAGACGATTTGACGGGTATATCCACTGCAAAACGTATTTCCAAAAAGACGATGAGAGTGGTGTACGAAAACATCGTCGGCTCTCTTGCCGTAAAACTTCTTATTATGGCGTTGAGCGCGACGGGCGTTCTCGGCAGCGCGACGATGTGGATTGCGGTTTGCGGCGACGTCGGCGTGGCAATAGTTGCGATTCTCAACGCAATGCGCGTCAACAAAGGCTACAAAACGCTTATCAAACAAAAGTAAAACACCGCGTTAGATATTCAAAATTTTGCGATTTTGAATAAACGCGTATAAATACGCAATCATCTTAAAAAACGTAAAACAGTCATAATTTTCCCCTATTCTATAAGAAAAACGGATATGCGATTTGCAGTCCGTTTTTCTTTATGTTAGTTATTTTTCTTTGAGTTTGTATCCGCAATTCGGGCACTCGGTATCGTTCGGCGATATTTTTGCAAAACAGCAGGGACATTCGTCGTATTCGGGAAGATTAACATAATCGAAATCCTCATCTGTATCGTTTTTATTAAGTATTTCAATTTGTTTCAATATGTTTGCCTCTTTTGGTTGTTTATCACTTAATTTTGATTGTTGAATCATTAATGTTTTGTCGGTATTTGCTTTAATTACATAAATATTATGACAAGTTGTAACTGCCATTTTCCCCAAAATATAAAATACTGCAATGGATATTCCACCTAATGGAATAATAATCAAGAAAAGCCACCACATATTGTAAACAATACTTGAAATTACGCCGAGCAGCACAACCATTATACTGAGAATAATTGTTGCCACTGTGATAATTTTTGAGCCTGCGCTTATATAACTATAAGAGTCTAAGTCGTTTCGTTGTCTCATTTTTTTACCTCCAAAATAAAAAATGTGCCATCCCGAGCGAGATGACACATACAGTTGTTCCTCGCTTAGTTGTCACACCAAATAACCCACAGATTATATGCGGAAACAAGACTGCCGTTAGTAGTCTGTGGATTTTTATTCAATTTGATGTGACGATGTGATTATAGCATATAAGGCAAAATTGTCAAGTCAAGATCGGCAAGCGAATAGCATACTATATATTGTAAAAGAGAGGTGGATTATGCATTTTATGGCGCTTATGCTTGCGATACTCGGATTGTTCGGTATGTTGGGATTCTTCGGCGGACTTTGGTTTTGATTGTGGTGATACGATAAGTCAAATGCTTCCGTTTAAGTTAAGTAAAAACGTCCGTTCGATTCCCTAAATGCACTTATAAAAACGAAAAAGCACATCGTTTAGATGTGCTTTTTCATTTGGTACCCCCATAGGGAATCGAACCCTAGTTTCCGCCGTGAGAGGGCGACGTCTTGAACCGCTTGACCATGAGGGCAAATCGCTATTGCTTTGTGATAATAGCATAATTTCTTGCCGTATGCAAGCAAAAAAATATATATTTTCTCAAAAACCATCGCTTTTTCTGCGCCGTTACGCCTTTTTCAAAATTTCTTGTCTGTTTTGATAAAAAAATATCAAATTCGGTATTGCTTTTTATTTTGACATAATATAAAATACATTTGTATTAAAAATATTTAAGGAGAAAATTATGGATCCTAAATATCAAAGTTTGTTTACCCCTTGGAAGATAGGCAAATGCGAGATCAAAAACCGCATCGTGTTGACTTCTATGGGCGGAACTTCAATCTTCGGCTGGATGGAACCGCATCATTTCGACAAAGAAGCCGCAAACTTCTTGCTCGATAGGGCAAAGAACAATGTCGGTCTTATTTTGCCGGGTATCGCGCCCATCAGAAACGTTATCGGCGGAAACTGGCTCTACAAGAGCAAGAGTTCGTTCAAACACCTCAAACCATTTATGGAAGAAATCCACAAGACGGGCGCAAAGATGTTCGTGCAACTCACCGCAGGTTTCGGACGTTCTTTTGCAATCACCAAAATGATGGAAATGCTTGCCTCAAACAAAGTTCTGGGTGCAATCGCAAAGCCGTTTATCAACATCGATCAACTCACGATGAGCGCGAGTCCCAATCCCAACAGATGGAGTGACAAAGTGCCGTCCAGAGCAATGACGATCGACGAGATTCACGAGTTTATCAAAGCGTTCGGCAAAACCGCAAAAATGTGCAAAGAGGCAGGCGTTGACGGCGTTGAAATCCACGCGGTCCACGAAGGATATTTGCTCGACCAATTCACGATGAAATACACCAACCAACGTACCGACGAGTACGGCGGTTCAATCGAAAACAGATACCGTTTCCCCATCGAAATCGTCAAGGAAATCAAGAGAGTATGCGGCGAGGATTATCCCGTTTCGTTGAGATATTCCGTCGTATCCAAGACCAAAGGTTTCCGCCAAGGCGCACTTCCCGGTGAAGACTACGTCGAAGTCGGTCGCGATATGGAAGAAAGCAAAATCGCAGCCAAAATGCTTCAAGACGCAGGATACGATATGCTCAACTCGGACAACGGTACGTACGACGCGTGGTACTGGGCGCATCCGCCGGTATATATGCCGCAAAACTGCAACCTCGCAGATTGCGAAGAACTCAAAAAAGCAGTCGATATTCCCGTCGTTTGCGCAGGTCGTATGACCCCCGAAGCAGGCGCAAAGGCTATTGCGGAAGGCAAAATCGACGGTATGGGCATCGCTCGTCAATTCCTCACCGATCCCGAATGGATCACCAAACTCATCCAAGGCAGAGAAGACGACATTATGCCTTGCATTTGCTGCCATAACGCTTGCTTCAATATGGCACACTACAACGGCGTTGCAAACGATCAGGATTTGTCCGACACCGCAGGTATGGCTCGTTGCGCACTCAATCCGCACACGATGCAATCCAAGAAATACAAGATCGTTCCCGCAACCAAATCCAAGAAGATCGCCGTCGTCGGCGGTGGTATCGGCGGTATGGAAGTTGCAAGAGTCGCAACCTTGCGCGGTCATAAAGTCACCATTTACGAGAAATCCAACGATCTCGGCGGCATTTTCGTTGCGGCGGCAGCACCGTCTTTCAAAGAGAAAGATAAAGAACTTATCGAGTGGTACAAAAAGCAAATCAAAGATTTGGGCATCGGAGTGAAGTACGGCGTCAAAGTTGACGACGTAAACAAACTCGACGCAGACGAAGTCGTCGTGGCAACGGGCGCAGTGGCAAGACGTTTCAACGTCCCCGGCGTCGAAAAGACCGTCGAAGCGTGCGATTTCTTGCTCGGAAACAAAGAAGTCGGCGACAACGTCGTCATCATCGGCGGTGGCTTGACCGGTTGCGAAATCGCATATGAATTGCAACTTCAAGGCAAGCACCCGACAATCGTCGAAATGCAAAACGACCTTATCCACGCCAAAGGCGTATGTCTTGCAAACTCGTCCTATTTGAGAGAATACTTTGCGCTTCACAAAGTGCCCGTGTATCTCGAAACCAAACTTCTTTCGGTCACAGACAACGGCGTTAAAGTCGCTTCGCTCAAAGAAAACGGCAAAGAATTTGAGATTCCCGCGGATTCCGTCATTATGTCCGTCGGTTACAGACCTGCACCCGTCGCGCAAGAGGGCAAACACGTCCACGTCGTCGGCGACAGCGCAAAAGTCGGCAACCTTCGCACTGTAATTTGGGGTGCTTGGGATGTTGCAATGAAACTGTAAGTGTAAAGCGTTAAGCACGCTATTTGGCGTGATACTTCGTCAGTCACATCTTGCCTCAAAATCGTGTACGTCTATGTACACTGGGTTTTGATTCAAGATGTGCCTTTCTTGTCTGACGCTCAAATATCGCACTTAAATCTCTTGCACATTGGGCGAATAACTGTGTTAATACCGTCCTTCCGTCAACTCATTTGCGTATAGTAAATTAGGGTTCGGACGGTTCTTCCTTGTTCTTCATCATCTAAATATTTGTTTTACAAATATATGGTGCAAAATGTTGTTGAAATAACGGTAAAATATGATATAATGTTCACATTAAATGAACGCACAGAGGTGTAGTGTATGAAAAAAACGACTATGCAAAAATATGCTCGTCTTATCGCTCAAAAGGGCGTAAACGTGCAGAAAAATCAAGAAGTCATTATCCGCGCAGGACTCGACCAACCCGAATTTGTAAGAATGGTTGCAGAGGAATGCTATCGCAAGGGCGCAAAGAAAGTTGCGGTCGAGTGGGATTATCAACCGCTCACGAAAGTCAATTATCGCTATCGTTCGCTCAGATCTCTTTCCACGATGGAAGAGTGGCAAGTCGAGAAACTCAGACATCAGGTTGATGCGCTCCCCGCGGTCATCTATATCGAGTCGGAAGACCCAGACGGACTTAAAGGCGTGGACCAATCAAAAGTCGCAAAGGCTCAACGTGCGATTTATCCCATCGTAAAACCCCTTCGCGACAAAATGGACAACAAATATCAATGGTGTATCGCCGCAGTACCGGGCGAAGCGTGGGCAAAAAAGGTGTTCCCGAACGAAAGAGTGGGCAAGGCTGTCGAGAAACTTTGGAACGCCATTCTTTACACGTCCAGAGCGGACGGCAACGACCCCGTTCAGGCGTGGAATGAGCATAACGCCGACCTCAAGGCAAGATATGATTATCTCAATTCGCTCGGCATAGAATCCTTGCACTATACGTCATCTAACGGCACTAATTTCACAGTAGGGCTGATTCCCGACGCACTCTTTCTCGGCGGAAGCGAGTTTACGCTCGGCGGTGTAGAGTTCAATCCAAACATTCCGAGCGAGGAAGTTTTCACGTCGCCTATGAAGGGCAAAGCGGAAGGTATCGTCTATGCAACTCGTCCGCTTTCCTATCGCGGCGAACTCATCGAGAATTTTTCCGTGCGCTTTGAAAACGGCAAAGCGGTCGAAGTACACGCAGAAAAAGGGGAGGAACTTCTCAAACAAATGATTTCTATGGACGAAAACGCCGCATATCTCGGTGAATGTGCTCTCGTTCCTTACGATTCGCCCATTCGCAATTCCGAAATAACCTTCCTCAACACCTTGTTCGACGAGAACGCTTGTTGCCACCTCGCACTCGGTCGCGGTTTCGAGAATTGCATCAAAGATTACGACAAATACACCCTCGAAGAATGTCGTCAAAAAGGTATCAACGATTCCATCATACACGTAGACTTTATGATCGGCTCGCAAGATCTTGACGTGACTGCGCATACGAGAGATGGGGTGGATATAGCCATTTTCCGCAACGGCAACTGGGCATTTTGAGAGGCTGCCAAATAGCACCTAACTTTGTCAGAGACACCCACTCATCAATTCGTGTACGTCTATATACACTAGAATTGCTGTTTGGGTGTCTCTTTCGCGTTATGTATCTATTTGGCAGCCTCTCAAGCGCGCTATTTTTGGCGAATAACTGTGTCAAAGACCTTTTGCTTGTTCTTCATTCAAATATCGCGCTTAAAATATATCGACGATAGCAGTCTCTCAAGCGCGCTATTTTTGGCGTGAGTGACAAACGGTCGCTGTGGCAATGGCAACAGACAAGTTTGCCTATTGCCAAGAGCCACGCTTGTTTGTCACTCTGCTAACCGCGCAAGCCCTCTTTACTCTCAAAATAAGACGGGCAAGAACTCAAACCGCAATTCCGTGCGAGTGCTTGCTTGGTGAATGCGTGCTACGCACGCAGGCGGATAAATAAAAATATCTTGCTAACCGCTTGCGCCATTGGCGCAATACCAAACAGATAATCTTGCGGAATTGTGGCTTGATTATTTATCCATCTTGTTTTGATAGCAAAGATTCTCTGTGCGGTAGAAAGATTAAAATAGCGATATAAAAAAGAAGACACGCAAATGCGTGTATTCTGCAAGAATATCGCTTTTTTAATCGGCATTCGGCGCAAAGTATATCAAAAAACAGTCGCTCGATTGAGCGACTGTTTTTCTCTTGATTGTCCCGCACCGCCGTGTGATGCCATTTTATAAACCCGCCGTATAGCAGGGTGGGTAAAGACTGCCGTGCAGTTTCTGTCTTCCACTGAATTGCGAGGCCTGACATCTCTGCATATTGGTCGGACGCGTCATCCCGTATAAAATTTGTGGTTCAAAATAGAGCATCATCACAAACATAGCAGGAATCTTTCCTATGTTCAATATACCATATACCGTTTTATATTGCAATACCCAATTTTTGTCTGTGCGTTTCTTTTAATCAGTTTAGGGTGGCAGAATTTTGCCGCTCGGCATATTATATCCTCAAATCGTAAATCGTACTTCGAGATTGCAAACTTGTGTCGATAATATAAAAAGTATTTTAAAATTCGGCAAATATGCGAATACTTTTGAGCAAAAATCGGACAAATTTACAATCGAAATACGTTTTACATATTATTTAAATGCAATTTTTGGGGTATGTATTGATAAAATCGCTGTTGTATGCTAAAATATGTAAAGTAATAAATCTATAGGGGTTATTGTATGAAATCTCTTAATATCAAATCAAGAACAATAATTGCGCTCTGCTTGTTTGCGGTGTTGTTCGTTTCTCTCGTTTTGGTTGCGACTTATTGCGACTTTCAAGTGAGCAAAATTCTCACCAAAAACGCATTGAAACCCGGCGAATATCTTGCAAACGATTTGTTCGGCGTAGTGGGCGAGGTTGTCGGTACGTCGCCGATTTATATTCTTTTGAGTATATGCACGGTGATACTTTGCTGGTATTTCGCAAAATGCTTTGACAAAAAGAAATGGGCGATTGCTCTTGCCGTCATATTTGCGCTTGCGGGAACTGTCGCTTGGTGGTTCTATATCAAAGACATTATGAAATACGTCATCGAGCACGCCGCAAACGAAATCGGCGCGGCAGGTTCGGCGGTGTATGAATATCGTCACAACGGCGCGGTGATTGCAAGTCAAGTTCTTGTCGCGCTCACGATTCAGGCTCTTACGGTGCTTGCGCTTCGTCCTTTGAAAGCGGAAACGCTCAAAAGGCTCGTATGGTGGGTGGTTGCGGCTCTTGCGGCTTGCGTGCTTGCAAATATTATTATCCTCATCGTCAAAGACCCCGTCGGTCGTATGAGATTCAGAGCAATCAACTCGAACGTCGGTCAACGTCTTATCAACGCAGGGTTGGTGCAAGGTTATACGCCTTGGTACGTGCGTAACGGTCAACCCGACGAGGCGATAATCAATTCGTTTATCGACGCATATCCCGGCGCAAGCGATGCGTTTAAGTCGTTCCCGTCAGGTCATACTTGCGCAGCAGGTATGTCGTATGCGCTTATTATGCTTCCCGATGTCGTGGACTTCAAGCATAAAAAAGCGGGCAAAATCGCTTGCTGGGTCACACCTGTCGTCATCACGATGCTCGTTGCAATCAGCCGTATCGTCGTTGGCGCTCACTATATGAGCGACGTCACGTTCGGCGGCACAATCGCATTCGTATCCTTCATTCTTATGCGCGAAATCTTCGTGTGTAAGGGAAGCCACTTCTTTGCATTGTTCCCGTGCCTCGCATCAAAGAAAGCGGTTACGCTTCCTATCGATATCGAGGTCGAAAATGCCGTCGAAACCGAGGATAAAGACACTCTCGACATTCTTACAGATGAAAGCGTAGAGGAAACCGAAATCGAAAACGGAGCCGAATGTTCCGATGATAAAAACGAGGAAATTGTACTTTGCAGCGAACAAGCCGACGAAATCGGCAAAGAAATCGCCGAAAATCTCAAAGACGGTGCGATTGTCGAATAACCTTTCGTGTAGAGAGGAAAACGTCGCCGCAACGTTTAGTTGTCGACAAAACTTCAAAATAACGTCGAAAAAGCCCGAAAAAATCGGGCTTTTGCGTATCAAATTGACATATAGCATTTACAATGCTAAACTCAACGTGCAATCAATTTTTGCAAGTATATAAATCATTGAGGAACGACTATGAAAGCGGTTGTATCTGTCATCGGTAAAGACCAAAGAGGCATAATTTCAAGAGTCAGCACGAGGCTCTACGAGTTTGCAATCAACGTGCAAGACATTTCTCAAACCATTATGCAGGGCTATTTTACAATGATTATGCTTGTCGATTTGTCCGAGTCCAACGCGGATTTTGCGACGATAAGCAAATCTCTTTCAAAGCTCGGCGAGGAACTCGGCGTTGAAATCCGCATACAAAACGAGCAGGTTTTCACGTCGATGCACCGTATTTGAGGTTGAAAAATGATAAACGCGAACGAAGTGGTTGAAACCAACAAAATGGTATCTTTCGAACACCTTGACGTGCGCACGGTCACGATGGGAATATCCCTTCTCGACTGCGTGAGCGACGATATTGACGTTCTTTGCCAAAGGGTACACGACAAAATCGTGAGCAAGGCGAAAAATCTCGTCAAGGTCTGCGACGACATCGCAAACGAAATAGGCATACCTATCGTCAACAAGCGAATCAGCGTGACGCCGGTAAGCATAATCACGGCTCGCACCGGCGATTCGATAAAGGTTGCAAAAGTCCTTGACGAGTGCGCCGACGAAATCGGCGTGGACTTTGTGGGCGGATATACCGCGCTCGTACACAAGGGTATGACCGAGTACGAAAAGAAGTTTATCGAATCCATACCCGCCGCGCTCGCTTGCACGAAAAAAGTATGTTCGAGCGTAAACATCGGCTCGACCAAAGCGGGCATAAATATGGACGCGGTTGCCCTTATGGGCAAAATTATCAAAGAAACCGCATATCTGACGAGGGAAAACGACAGCATAGGCTGTGCAAAACTCGTCGTGTTTGCAAACGCGGTCGAGGATAATCCGTTTATGGCGGGTGCGTTCCACGGCGTAGGCGAAAACGATTGCGTCATAAACGTAGGCGTAAGCGGACCGGGCGTAGTGGAAGAAGCGTTGAAACACGTCAAAGGCGAAAACTTGACCGTCGTTGCCGAAACCATAAAGAAAGTCGCTTACAAAATCACGAGAGTAGGGCAACTCGTCGCGCAAGAAGCGTCCAAACGCCTTGACGCTCATTTCGGAATCATAGATTTGAGCCTTGCGCCCACGCCCGTAAAAGGGGACAGCGTTGCGCACATCCTCGAAGAAATCGGCGTTGACGTAGTTGGCGGCTACGGAACGACCGCCGCTCTCGCATTGCTCAACGACGCCGTGAAAAAGGGCGGTATTATGGCTTCGTCGCACGTCGGCGGACTCAGCGGCGCGTTTATTCCCGTCAGCGAGGACATCGGAATGATAGAATCCGCACAAAAAGGCGTTCTAACCCTCGAAAAACTCGAAGCGATGACCGCAATTTGTTCCGTCGGACTCGATATGATTGCAATCCCCGGCGACACTTCTGCCGACGTTATTTCCGCAATGATTGCCGACGAATCAGCAATCGGCGTAGTCAACAACAAAACCACCGCCGTCCGTGTAATTCCCGTTTACGGCAAAAATTCGGGCAGCGTATCTTTCGGCGGACTTCTCGGCACTGCACCCATTATGCCTATCAATCAAACTTCGCCGTTGAGACTAATTGAGCGTGGGGGTAGGATTCCTGCCCCTATATGGTCCAACAAGAATTAAACGCCGCTATTTGGCGAATAACTGTGTCAGATGCGATTTTTTCACAAGTCACGTACGCTTAAGTACGCTCGTTGTTCAAAAATCGCATCTTCCTTGTTCTTCATCCAAATATCGGCGTTTAAGAAATGCGTTGGGTATGCGCCTAACTTTGGACGCGATTGACGTAAGTGTAGCAATCGCTATTCCGTCACTTCGTTCCTTACAGAACCCTTTGACTGTCAACTCATTTACGCTTTGTAAATTAGGGTTGCCATTCAAGGGGGTGCTTTCGCGTTATGCATCTGTTTGGCGCAGTTTTTAGATGGATTATTCTTAAAACAGTATTTGACAACTCATTTACGCCTTGTAAATTAGGGTTGCCATCCAATGGGTGTTTCCTTGTTCTTCATCCAAATATCGGCGTTTAATGTGTTTACTTGCTTATAAAATCAACTCTATTTTTTTTGTT
>ERZ808292.188-NODE-188-length-17857-cov-35.916976_pt1 | contig 17857 bp, 19 predicted proteins | sample MGYA00521275_ERZ808292 | MGnify/ENA primary metagenome ERZ808292 (study PRJEB31516, sample SAMN03275613) | gut metagenome | biome: mammalia-associated habitat; material: feces | host: Papio cynocephalus | place: Kenya | collected 2012-07-26 ... | reverse complement strand
GACAAAGTTGTGACAAGGATGCCGGGGTGTGAAGGGAGGAGAGATTGTTACAAAACAAATGACCAGTACGCAGGAGGAGTTCGCACTGGTCATAAGTAAAGGTAGAAGGTGAAGAAAGCTATTCACATTCTTATAGTAACACACATTTTAAAAAATGTCAATAGAAATTTAGAAAAAAGTGTTGACAAAATATTATCAATGTGATAACATATAATAAGAAAGGAGAAATCATTATGGCTAAAATGATTAACGTTGAAGCGCTTAAGCCGCTTCTGAAAGACTTAATTCCTGCTGATAATACATCAGTAATTGAAGGAATCATGTCAGCATCTGTTGATACCGATGACGCTGCTGTTCAGACAAGAATTGATGAAGCTGTTGCCACTGCTCAGAAAGAAGCAGCTGACAATTATGCAAAGCAGCTTCATGACATGTTTTTCAATGGTATCAAACCCGAAAACGTGGATAACACCGTAACTGGTGATCCTCTTAACGGTACTGGTGAAAATAAACCAGCACCTAGTATCTTCGTAACAGAAGACGCATAAGAAAGGAGATAAAAAGAAATGGCAACAAGACCACAGATCAGCAGCTTGGCTGCTAAGACTACGTCCGCTGGCATCCTTAATTATGTGATGCAGAATGGCGGTTCCTCTTATTTTGCTGGAGCTCCTGAAGCAAACGAAACTGACGAAAGCATTCGTAACCTGGGACAGTTCATTATGGGTTATCAGCCTAGACGTAATGCATTTGTCAATGCATTAGTTAACCTGATCGCATATCAGATTATCGTCTACAATGAATATCGCAATCCTTGGAGCTGGGCTCTTAGAGGTAATATGGCTGCTGGCGAGACAATTGAGGAAGTATTTGTTAACCCGGCAAGACCTGAGAACTACAAGGTCAACATGACGGTTGATGAGTTCCTTAAGGATCGTTTCGGTAACCGTACACCTGAAATTCTGGCAGCTTATCACACGGTTAACTTCCAGAAGAAGTACGCTGTTAAGATCTACCGTAATCAGCTCGACAGAGCTTTCCGTTCTATGGACGGTGTTGTGGGTCTGCTTAACTACATTGTAGATGCTCTCTACAAGGGATTTGAGCATGACAGTTTCATCATGTTGAAGTACGTTCTTCATCGTACTGCACTCGACGGTAAGATGAAAGTAGCTCAGGTTGCAGGCGTTGACACTAAGGAAAATGTTGAGAATACTCTTCAGGTAATTAAGAAGGTTTCCAATGACATCACTTTCATGGTAAACGGGTATACCATTTCTCGTGAAGCATTAACTGTCACCCCTATTGCAAATCAGATGGACATCATCACCACTGATGTTGATGCAGCTGTTTCTGTGAAGGCTCTGGCATATGCTTTCAATAAGGAAGAGATGGACTTCCTGGGCAAGAGAATCCTCGTTAATGAGTGGACTCCTTACGATCTGGAAAGATTGGGTGAGCTGCTCAGAGCAAAGGATACAGACCCTGTTGTAATTCCTTTCACTCAGGATGAACTTGCAACATTGAAGACTATTAAGGCCTTCGTTATTGATAAGGACTTCCTGATGCAGGTTGACAAGGTCGTTGAGATGGATGCTGGTGAAGGTGGAGAGAACGACATGTCTTACATGTACTTCTTACATCATCATGCATACTTCGGAGCGTCTCTGTTCAAGAATGCCATCGTGTTCACAACCTCTACTCCGGTTATCAGTTCTGTATCTGTTTCTCCTGCTACAGCAACTCTGTCTGCTGGTGCGCAGCTGAACATGTCTGCTGACATTGAGACATCCGGCATTGTAAATGCAGATGTTATCTGGAGTGTTGGTGAAGATGACCATGGTACAATCGACGCTTACGGTTTGCTCACTGTTAACAGTGATGCACAGGCTGGTGACACTATTACTGTTACTGCTGTATCCGTAGCAGACGGTTCTAAGTCAGGTACAGCTACTATTACTGTAGCCTAACCATAAACTTAGGCAGGGGACAGAACCAGGTACTCTGTTCCCTGCTTATTTTATAAGGAGAAATAACTATGAGTAAAAAGTATGAAGACGTTGGGTTATTCATAGATAACCAGATGATCTACAATTTCTATTATGATAGAATCTGTCAGGTAGCCTTATCACAGTTCCAGTATCAAAACCTTCCGTCTACATGTGACAGATGGTTCTTTGAATGGAAAGCAATGAAAGATGGTCAGGCTGCTCTGTGTGTACCTGATGGATCACGTGAACTTATGAGTCTTGGTTTTGTTCCATTTCTGGATGAAAAGCAGACTGCTGCTGGTCAGATGCTATATAACGCTTATGGTTATCCAACAGGTATTAAAGGTATTGGCTGGGCTGATGGCGACGTTATTAACGGTAGAGTGCTTCACGGAGCTGGTTATCAGGTAACCACGCATGACTTTGTTGTTATGTATGATAACATGGGAAGAATGAGTATGATGAACTACATTGACATGTATGCACGTCTTCTCTGGGAATGTCATATGGTAATTCGTTCTAACCAGAAGTTCCAGAATATCCCTTACATTGTTAAGGCCTCAAAGGATTCTGAACTCACAGTTGAGAACTTCTTTCAGGATCTGTGGAATTTCAAACCTGTCATCAAGTTGAATAACATGGGTAAGAAAGCAGATAATGTTAAGGATGCAAATATCATGGATGTTGACTCTCTGGATCTGCGTGTTGATTACAAGGTAATTGAAATGTGGAAAGCTCTTAAGGTTACATGGGCAGAAGCAATGTCAATGCTTGGTATCACCACACAGTTTACCAAGAAGTCACAGTACGAGAACTCTGATCAGCTGGAAATGGATAAGATGGGTGATGACCTTTCCTTATGCAATCGTCTCATGCGTAGAGTAGAACTTTGTAATAGAGCCAATGAACGGTGGGGTGGCACAGAGATTCTTCCTAAGGGTGATCTCTCTGTTAACTTATCACCAATGACAGAAGAGTTCGCTAAGGCAACACAGCTTCCTATGGATCTTGTTGTAGGAACCCTGCAGGGAATGGGAAGCGATACGCAGATCAATTCTAACAATCAGACAAATATTAGTGATTCATATAACAATAACCAGCATGTACAGCTGGGAAAGGTGGAAAACACATGAGTAGATATACAACGTCAATTCAGGAAATCTTGCAGAGTGTTGCAGGTAATGAAGATCTGTGGACTACAGACCAGATGTATGATTATGCAAATCAGACACTCTTTGGAGATGAAGTTAACTTCATCTCTGATGAGTACCGTAGGCATTTCATCACTGCTTTTGCTTATCATTACTTCCTTGAGGAAATTGGACTTGAGACCTTTGGTCTCTGGAGAATGAGACTTGCTGGCAGAATCTACGAGAACTATGAATATATCAATCACATCTATGATCTGATTGGAAAGGAGATCTTCTCACAGTACTCTGTTAAACATAGAACAGGTAAGGCTAGTGACAGTGGTAGTACTTCTAAGACTGGTAACAATACCTCAGACAGAACCATTACATCAAATGGTAACTCTTCTGCTAAGTCTGACAGCAATGGAACAGATGACAGAACAACTACAAATGACCTGCACTCTGTAACAACGTATGATTCACAGCAGAAGAATACAGGAACTGTAACCTCTACGTCTACTGGCAGCATCACTGATTCTCATACTGGTACAGATAAGGTTGCAGATACTGGTACAACTAACAATGAGCATACTGGTATTGATAAGGTCAACAACACAGGTACTGTTGAGACCTCTCATACTGGTAAGAACACAGCAAGTGATACTGGCAACGTCCGTAATGATTTGAACGAAGTAAATATTACGTCAGATACTCCTATGGGAGATCTGGAAAATATGATTCATTCTCCTCATGTTTCTGCTGCCGGAGCAGGTGTTGACTATGCTACCAATGCAGGAACAGAGTACAATTACATGTCACTTGCGTCAGAGCATGATTATACAAACGTACAGACAAACAACAGCTCACAGGAGACTGTTTATGACACGACAGACACACAGACAGATAATACTGAGTCTGCTACGACTTACAACTCTACGCAGTTACAGACTGATGACAGAGAGCAGACTTCAACATATAATACACAGAATGAGCAGACACGTGATACAACTGATACTCAGACAGATGACACTACAACTGCTCGTACTGGTAATGACAGTGAAGCAAACACTGGTACACAGACTGTAGCAGCTACGTCAGAAGATCATGCAACATCATCCGAAGAGCATACAGATACCACAACTGATAACACATCTGATGTTATCAATGAGTCTGGAACAAATGCAAACGAACATGAGGATTCAGAAGACAGCAATGATTACACAGTGACATATGACATGATTCTGAGAATGGAACCTATGATGCGTAAGATTTGGGATCTGTTTGATTCACTCTTCATGCAGCTGCTTTAAATGAAAGGAGAACACGATGGTAAAAGACTATGTATTTGGTTTCAATCCTACAAAAGTACCCGAGTCCCTTGAGAGACCTCTGAATCTACCAGAGGTTATCCATGGTCCTCGTCCTAACCTTGTACCTTCGCAGGATAACAAGGTAATCTCTTATTACGAAGAGGTTATTCGTCTTAAGAGGGCAATGAATGAACTGGAAGAGAAATTTGCTGAACTCGTTAAGACAGAGATTCCGGACTATGACAGTACAAATGCAAATGATGTTCTGTCTGTAAATGAGGATGGTACGAATATTGAATGGAAACCTGCAACCTCTGCTTCAGGTGTATCTGCTTCTGTAGAACAGACAGAGACAGGTGCTACAATCACAATCACAGATGCTTCCGGAACTACAACAGCAGATGTTGAGAATGGTAAGCAGGGTGATCCTGGTTTCTCTCCTTCTGCTTCTGTAGAGCAGACTGACACAGGTGCTACAATTACAATCACAGATGCTTCTGGTGCTACAACAGTCGATATTAAGAACGGTGTTGGAGAAAAGGGTGAGCAGGGTGAACCTGGCTTCTCTCCTTCTGCAAAAGTAGAGCAGACTGACACAGGTGCTACTGTTACTGTTACTGATCAGTCTGGTACTACGACAGCTGATCTTTCAAACGGTAAGAACGGAGAAGACGGTTTCTCGCCTTCTGCTAACGTAGAGCAGCTTGCAGATAATGAAGCGGCTATCTATGTAACAGATAAGTCTGGTACCACTGTTGCAACTGTTACTGCTCCTAAGGGTAATGATGGATTTTCACCTGAAGTAATCCTTACTCCTATTCCTGAGGGCTATCACATGAAGGTTATTGATGCAACAGGCGAGCAGGAAGTTACCATTGCTGACGGTAAAGATGGATCTGTTGGACCGACTCCCGAGATTTCTGTATCTGCTTCTGTTAATGAGTCACAGGGAACACCTTCTGTTGAGGTTACAAAGTCAGGTACGGATGAAGCTCCTGCTTTTAACTTTGCATTCTCTGGTCTTAAAGGCGAAACAGGAGAAGGAACCAAAGGCGATGATGGTTTTTCTCCTGTTGCAAAAGTAGAGCAGACAGAAAACGGTGCTACAATCACTATTACAGATAAGACTGGTACTACCACTGCTTCTGTTGAGAATGGTAGTGATGGAAATACTCCACGCGTTTCTGCACTGGCAAGTGTAACAGAAACTACTGGTACGCCTTCTGTTAATGTGACTAAAATTGGTAGTGAACTTACACCTGTCTTTAACTTTGAGTTCTCTGGTCTTAAAGGTGAAACAGGTCAAGGTACTAAGGGTGATGATGGCTTTTCTCCTATAGCAAGTATACAGGAGACTGGCACAGGTGCTACAATTACTATTACAGATAAAGAGGGTACTACCACAGCTAACATTAAGAACGGCACAGATGGTGAACAGGGACCTACTGGTCCGGTCCCTGCTGTTACTGCTACGGCTACTGTGGACAATTCCACTGGTACACCTTCTGTTGAGGTTACGAAGACGGGTACGAACGAGGCACCTGCTTTCAACTTTGCATTCAGTAATATTAAAGGTGCAGACGGACAGAGCGTTGCTGGTCCTGGTGTTGCAGCAGGTGGAACAGCTGGCCAGGTACTCACGAAGAAGAGTGCAACGGATTACGATACAGAGTGGGTTACTCCTTCATCTGGTGGAAGTGATGTAGAGATGCGTAAAAAGACATTTAATCTCAGTATTGACAGTATTGCAGCTGGATCCACAATGGAATACAGTGAAGAAATTTATGTTGACATCAATCCAAATAAATATGAAATTGCATTTGTGCTACAGGAAATTAAATTGCAAGTAGGCAGAGGTGATATTGTGATTGCAGGGTTTACAATAGAACCTACTTCATTATACCAGGTTAGAGTCACAATGAGATTGTGTAATACAGGTAATAGTATTTATAACCGATCTTCTTATCCATCCTCACCTAACAATGTAATTGGTACTTTTTATGCAATTGGAGTAAGATAATGAATTTTATGCAATTGGAGTAAGATAATGAAAGGAGAAATAAATTATGATTAAAGGAATTGATGTATCACATTGGCAGGGAACTATTGACTGGAATGCTGTTAAAGCAGATGGATATGAGTTTGCTATCATCAAGGCAGGTGGTAGCGACTCTGGTTTCTATACTGACAGTAACTTCAGAGAGAACTATGAAGGAGCAAAGATAGCTGGTCTTGCTGTAGGAGCTTATTACTTTGTTGGCAAGTACTGTAAGTCATACGAAAACGGTGCTGCAGATGCAAAGCGTTTTATTACAATGCTCTCTGGCTTACAGTTTGAGTATCCTGTCTACATTGACTTTGAAGCACCAGATACCTCTGACAAGGAAGGTAACACAGAGGCCTGCATTGGGTTCTGTCAGACCATGGAAGATAATGGATACTTTGCTGGTATCTATGCTTCCGAGATCTCTGGTTTCCGTGACAGACTGGATGACTCAAAGTTACAGTCTTACACTCACTGGGTAGCACGTTATGGTAACAGACCTTCCAGCATTCCTGAGAATGTATTCGGTGTCTGGCAGCACTCTTCTGTTGGATCTGTTGCCGGTATCTCTGGTAACGTAGACCTTGACATCAGCTATGTAGACTTTTCGTCTATCATTAAGAACGCTGGTCTCAATGGCTTCTCTGCTTGGCAGCCGGAACCTGAACCTACAGAAGCTCCTGTGCAGCTCACCCTGGAAGAAAGAGTAGCAGCTCTGGAAGAAAAAATCAACATTATCCTTGACAGACTGGGATAAGTGTGATATAATAATATAAGATAAGAACTGATTTGTAATTGGGTAAGCGGAGAAAGCCCTCCGTGAAAAGAGCTCCGCTTATCGAAGCGAGTGGGAGCATAGCTGCTCCGAATGGCTGCCTCGCCTGTTACAATATCAGTTCTATCTTTTTAAAAGAGGTAATGCTTATGTCAAAGGTAATGGTTTTCAGAAGAAAGAACATTCCGTTCCAGAAGACTCCTACAATTTTTATACAGAACGGAAAAGATAAATCCAGAGCAGAAAAGCCATACTACTCATGGGATGAAACAAAGTCTTATCTTGTTAAAATCAGAAAGGATAATGAAGACTACTTTCCTGCTCCTTGGTATGCGTACTTTGAAAATGGAGAGCTTGTTAAGGAGTTGGACTTCAGCAAGTTTGAATATACAGCTAAGGATGAAACTTTTTCTGTATACGAACAGAAAGGTATTGAGGTTGTTCCTTATTTACCTAAGACAAGTGATGACTACTATACTGGTAATCTCATTGATGTATTCTTCACAGCTGAAAGAGATTTTGAACTTACAATCTATGGTGATAAGACTTACAACATTGCTTCTTACAAACAGGGACAGAATATAAATGAGGTCACATGTAATCTTCTTAAGTTAACGTATGATCTTTACATCTATAGAAAAGAAGGTCTGTCTTCCAGATTTCAACCTGATGATATGGAAGTAATCGCAAACGAAATTTATCAGAAACCACAGATCTTCGGAAGACCTTCGTACGCTATGACAAGAGACACTACTTATGCAGACACTATGAATGGATACTTTACAGCAGACAGCTTAGCAACTCCTGAAAATTACGAAATTTCATGGTCAGATGGTGGACTCCTTGCTAATAACGGTTACTTGACTTACAATTCACCTGTTGTTAAGTTTCCTATCAATGCTCTCTTACCGCAGTACATGAGTGGTGAGTATTGGAATGGAGAACAGAAGATCTCACGTATTTCGTCACAGCCTTTGTGGACTAAACTTCAAGGGTTAAAGGTTGCTGGTTTTAAATATACCTATTCTTCGGCTGTTGACAGTTTTTCTTATTACGACAACGAAACCTGGTACTGGTGTAAACCTATTTACATTCTTAGAAAAGTAGAACCGATTAAGTCACCTATCACTGGTGCTTAAATAGAAAGGAGAAATCATTATGAAACTGAATGACAAGTTGTATGACATCTTAAAGTATGTGGCATTGATCGGCATCCCGGCTGTGCTCACTTTCTACGGTGTGGTAGGAGCTACGTTAAGCATTCCTTACACACAGGAAGTTCTGACAATCGGTGCAGCTTTTGACACCATGCTTGGTACGCTGCTTGGTATCAGCAACGCAAACTACAAAAAGGAGAATAAGTAATGGCTACAAGGCGTAAAGTAACAGAAACTCCTGCAAACGTACAGTATGTAATAGAGGTAGGTTATTACAAGGACAAGACATTTGCAGAAGCAAAGAAGATTGAACTGGAAAGAATGGGACTTCGTCCTATTATCAGGGAGAGAAAAGTTGAAAACTGAAGTATTCCAGATCCTCATGGCTGTCATTCCTACCACGATGACAGCCTTACTCGGATATATCGGGTATGTTGTTAAGACAATTCATCTTAACAACAAGGCCTGTGATAAGGCTATCACTATTCTGCTTCGTCGGGAACTCACAGAACTGTACGATCAGTACAAAGAGAAAGAGTTCCTTACTGTAGATGAAGTAGATGATTTCGATGAAATTTATGAGACATATGCATCCCTTGGTGGCAACGGAAAAGGTACTATGATGCATGACAAAGTTCACAGAATGGAGATCAGATAACTATGAGATTTTTTCCAAACTCTACATTCAAAATTTACAGCAACGTAATGGTTGACGATGACGTCACCATTGCGTTCTCTTCAGCTGCAAACAGGGAAGCATACTTCGCTAAGCATCTTGTAACAGAACTGAACGCGCAGGTTATCAAACGCACTGGACAGATTAAGTTTCCATTGAAGAAGCTCAACGGTGTATCACTGGACGAGTGTAACTATCTGTCCTTCCAGAATCCTGCTTTTGACAATGTAATCTATTATGCACGTATCATTAAGAAAGATTACGTTAACAATGAGACTGCTGTAATCTCTTATGGTATTGACAGATGGATGACAAGAATGTTTGATGTAAGTTATCATGACATGTACATTGACAGAGAGCATCTGTCTGTTACAGACGCAGCTAAGATTGCAGCAAATCCTTATGATCCTGATGTGTTTGAGATGAGAACGGCAGAACCTGGTCTTACGTGTGACAAGGACTTTGAAAAGAGAAACTATACTCTCGGAGAAACAAAGGACGCTGTTCTTATTTGCTCTGAGCTGCTTAAGCAGACAGATCCTGATGTAGATCCGGAAAAGACTTTCTACGATGTAATCTATATCTCTGATATTAACTTCTCTGCATTTGAGGAAATTGACACAGGATTAGATAAGAGTTTCTATCAGTATTGGCAGGATCTGTTCTCTACATTTGATGAAGAGAATCCTGGCGGATTTTACTTCAAACCTAATGCTCTGGCAGGACATTCTGCAAGTATTACTGATCCGTACTGGTCTAACAGAATGTCACATCCTTACTATGTTATTGGCTTCAAAAAGACAGATGTACTTTATGCTGAAAGCTCACAATATAACTTGCAGACTCTGTTACAGTACATGAATCAGGCTGGTGTTACAGAATCTATCCTCGGTATTTATTCGATACCTGTCACTTTCATCAGACATGTGTTGGCAAATGGTAACTTCTACACTGCTTCACCTTACGGATTTGAGTCAACTGTAACAGGTGAGAGTGCAGTTAAGAGTGATTATGCTGAAGCTGATCCTAAGCTCTTCCAGTATCCTTTCTCTTACATCAGAGTGAGTACACCTGACGGACAGAACAAGGAATATCATTATGAAGAGTTTGAATCTGTAATGAATAATGAGAAGAAGTATCGTTTTGTTACAGGTGGTGAGCTTTCTGAGACACCAAAGGTATTCCTGTTGCCAGATAATTACAAGTATTCTTCTGAAAGATTTGGTAATCCACTTGAGTCTGTTGTATATGACAAGTTTCCTACATCAGCATATACTCTGGATATGTGGACTGCCCAGATTGCAGCAATCGCTTCTGCAAACACAATGAACTATACTGCTGAAAGTGCCCAACAGCTGTTTCACTCTAATACATTTGAGACTGGAGCTGTCGGTTATGCAAGAAATATCATCAAGGCGTTAGGTAGTGCTATGCCTGTTCTGTCTACAAGTAGTGAATCTGGATCAAAAGGTGGTAGCATGTCTGCTTCATACTCTGGTGATTACAGTCAGGCACCAAGAGCAGCTATGGATCTTGTAGATTTACACAATCAGACACTTATTCAGGAGATTAGTAATGAGAACTTTGCAGCATCTGCGAACTTCCTTGCTGGTCAGAAAACAGAGAATGCAATGTACAATAACTACAGACAGACCAGACCTGCCTTTGCAGCTGACATCTATGTAAGAAGCACAGGTGACGGTACTTCTGCTTATAACTTTGTTAACTTCCTTGATCTGTTAATTACTCATGTAAGACTAACAAAGGAAATCCTGATTCAGTACACTAAGTACTTTGATAATTTCGGATACACAAGTATTCGCTGTGGTATTCCTCATGTCATTGGCTACACCAAAGGAACTGATGAACCAGCTTGGAGGACAATTGAAGATCATAAGTGTACTTATGTCAAGACAAGAGATGCAAAGGTATTTGCAACAGATGCAGATACTGCTGATGCTATTAAAGCCATGTTGGACTCTGGTATCCGCATGCTGAAAGGAGAAGATTTATCATGAATGGTTTCTATAATTGCTGCCAGACACTTAAGATGAAGACTAAGAGCGGAGATTATCCGCTCACAGTCTTTACTGTAAGTCATGGACGTGGACCTGGTAAGACTTACAGCTGGACAGAACTTATCACAGACTTTGTGTTTGACAATCCAACAATTGCAGGATGGGAAGACTTTGAACGTATTCTGTTTAAGGAATTCTTTGCACCTGGTGATAAGTTTGTACTCATTATCCGTAAACGCGGCCTGCTTGGTCATGCATTCGATGGTGTTTTTAAGAAGATGCTTCATGACAAGTATCCTAACGTACAGCGCTTCTATGAAACAACAGGTGCTAAGAACGTCTACACTAACTGCATTATGGAGTACTATGAAGAGAGTGAAGACGAAGACGGCAACGCTGAGAAGGAACTTATTAAGAAACATGTCGGGTATGTTGTTGCCCTTAACGCAGCAGATGACATCAAGTTAGTATCTTCTATGTTTACTGATGTGAGCATCATCTTCATTGATGAGTTCCAGCCGACAGACAAGGAGACTTATCTTCCTAACGAGATCAGTAAGTTCAAGCGTATCTACAAGTCCATTGCCCGTGGTGGTGATGAGGGAAGTCTTGGTGTCAGACGTGTACCTTGCGTGTTCGTGTCAAATACAATCTCTATTCAGAATCCTTATTTTGTAAGCTGCGGATTGTGGAACAAGATTCAGAGTAATACAATGAAATACATTGGTGACAACTATATCTTTCATCGTATTGAGAATAATGACATTACGAATAAGCATAAGGAAGAAGGTATTGACTCTGTATTTGCGGATGACGAGCAGGGAAGTGACAGTACATGGATCAATGATAACAATGCCTGTGTTGTGAATAAGATCAAAGACTGTGGTGATCCATGGTATGACTGCACGTTAATAGCAGGTAACAATAAGTATGGTGTAAAGTATTATCCTGAAGCTGGCATCTACTTCATTGACAATAAACCAGATTTAAGTAATCCTATGGTGTTTAATCTGTTCACAAAAGACATGAAACCAAACTTGCCAGCCTTCAAGACAAGTATGCGTATGATCAGATTGAGAAAAGCAATGCTTGCCGGCAATGTTTTCTTTAAGAACGAAATGATCAAGAGTGATTGTCTCAACATCGTAATTGGAGGTGTGAAATAATGAAACCTATGAAGCCTATGGGTTTTAAAACTTATCAGGGATTCAACAGCCAGGATGTTATGCTGACTAACAGTCAGTATAACACTTTACGTCAAAATACAAATAAAATGCTTAAAGGTAAAGACAGTCCTTCATCACATGTACGTGGTACTGATGCTTTGCTTCAGTATGCATCTATGAAACGTGATGCTCAGCTTGGAAGAATCTCTGATGAAGAAGCAGAAGAATTCAGAACAGGAGTAAAGCAAAATGTTACTCAAAATACTGTCAGTGCTATTGATAAGAAAAGAGCTGATAAATTAGAAAGTAATCTCAGAGAAGCTGAGAAAAAAATTGATGAGCTTTATGCACAGTCTGCATATTACGAGAATCTTTTGAAAAGAAAGATAAAGGTTGCTGGTAAGACAAAAAGATTGATGCATGATGATATTTCTTATGAAATTGCTGACGAAATTTCGAAGGCATTCAACACTGTACTAGCACATAAAATGACATTGTATGACAGAGAGTCACTTAGTGAATTACACAAGGATATTGACGATATGATTGACAGCTGGACTGATGAAAGAAATGATGTTATGGTTACTACAGTTGTTGAGTATGAAGAGAACAACAAAAGAGTCATTACAGATAGCATCAAAGCTGCTATCAGAAAGTATAAAATTACTGATATGTCACTTCTTGAAAGAAATAGTTTTTATATCATTTATGATCTTGTTGATTCAGGAATTACCACTTCAGGCATTAGATCTGCAATTGAGAGACGTATTAAGAAACTGTACCATCTGTAAATAAAACGAGAGCAGGTTGACAAGACCTGCTCCCTTAGTGGCAAAGAAAAGATAACTCCTTTCATCTATTATAGTATCATATTTGTTCTATTATGTCAAGCAAATTTTCTAATTTATTTTGTAATCTCCTGGTGTTAATAAGATTCCACCTTTGATCTGCTTTGTCTTAAGATTTACGTTCGGAAGTCTCAATCCTTCTCTAAAATATTCCAGATACATTTTGGTTTTAACAATCTCTCCATTCTCAGCAACATTGTCTGTTAAATCCAGACACTCTTTGAAGTATCCTTTGCCAGCCTCTCCAAGTCCAGCAGCTTTGATAATGAAAGCAATGTCTTCGTTTCCGTCTTTGTCTGCCACTGTCTTGAAATCTTCCTCTGTGCTTACTTCAATGTAAGTCTTCTGTTTTGCATATGTTGCCAGTGCTACTGATGATTCCTCACACGCCCAACATAAAAATGCTGTTGCGTCAAAAGGAATTCCCTGCAGTTCGTCTGGTGTCATGTCTACGATATGAAGACTGTCTGTGTCAGAGTACATTACGCCTTTGTTCTGATCTTCATAGTAATTGAGCTGACCTGCTGTGATTGTGAAGCGTCTTGCGTAAGCTGTGACATATGCACCGGCCGGAATATAAACAGGTCTCTTTGCGTACTCTGCATGAGATTCAAACTTCATAACATCGTCTTCAAAATAGATTGTCTTGTATGACGAACATGTTGATGTTGACAACTTGCCATAGAGGTTATTGAGGAAGAGCTTTGCAATCTGTCTCATAGCCTTGTTACCTTCCTTACTTGCCTTGATCTTCATGTCTCTGTACTTGTTAATATAAACATCGAAGATTCCCTTACGTCTCTCAAAGACCAGATAATCAATAGGCTCATAGTCCATGAGCTCGTAGTGTTTGTTGAACAGTTCCCATTCAGGCTGTGTCATTGTGTATTCTCTGACAGGATCTTCACCAATTGCGTTAACAGAAGATGTCAGACATTCGTTTGCGTCATATCCTGAAGTGTTACGAATGTGCAGGAAAGGCAGCTTACCTCTCTTGAGAATGAAACGACACTTGAAACGTCTGAAAATCGCTGCGTGATCTTCTGCGTGTTTGGGTGGTTCACCTTTCGAATATCCTGGAGTTCCAACGGGATAACCTTCGGTTTTGTCAGAGTCAATCATAACTGAAGGATAAAGAGAGTTCACATCAACAACAAGCATGTGCTTAACCTTTGTAAGAGTGGATTCGTTGATATACATATTGTCCAGCTTTGCTTTAATATCATCAGAGTAGTCCTTGTCTGCATAGAATACTTTCTTATCTGCAGCAGGGTTTTTCCAGCACCAGCCGCCAGAATATGCTTTGACACAGTATTCATACACATTCATGTCAGGTCCACCAGCATCTTTCAGATTGATCTTTGTCATGTCAGGAAACAGCTTCTTGTAATCAGGTGTAAGACTCTTGAACTCCTTCAGACAGTCAGATCCAATCGTAGCACCGCACATCTTGAAGTCGTACCAGATAATATAGATAGCTTCTGACAGAACCAGAACATCATTTCTAATGTACTCCATTTCTTCATCAGAGATATAACCAAACGCCTTGTGGTAAGGTGCATCATATTCCATTTCTGTCTTCTGATACTTTGTTGCGAATGACTTGCCAATTGTACGCAAGTCGAACGGTAATTTCTTAAGACTGTCTCTTATCTCAATTGTCTTGTCATCAAATGTAATTCTACATCCATACCACTGTCCCATGTTTGAGATCGAAATCTTGTAAGAGTATTGTGCTTTCTTCTGCTGTTTGTCGTCCATGTAATGAGTGGGATCGAGAGGATCAAACGCCTGCACGAAGCCTTCACGATTTAACTCGTTGAGCAAGAATGATAAGTCGAACTTTGCATTGTGAAAGAAAACAATTGATTCATCATCCAGTTTTTCCAGGTGTTCAACAAACTGAAACACATTGTTGTAAACTGTAACGTCACAAGGTTCTGGTCTTTTGAGGACCTCACAAATAGCTGCACTCCAAACCTCTGTTTCTGTCTGCTGTGACGTATCCTTATCAACTGTAGTCTCGAAGTCTGCCACATATAACTTTCTTGCTTTCTTATCCTTTTTCATAGCTTTCTGATTCTCCTTCATATCTTTCTAATAACTCTCCAAGAGCATTCTGCTCTTCAGCCGAGAGATTAACATTCGTCTTAATCATATTTATCATCTGAATGATAGCCTGCATTGCTGTCTTAAATTCTTCATACCAGTCTGCGCCAACAGCCTGGTCCAGCTGTCTCTTTATGTCTCTACCTTCGTCAGTTGTCAGATACATTGTCTCTATTGCATTGAAATAAGTTGGATTCTGCATAAGCGTCATGACTCTTTCAACCATATCCTTGCCGTATGGGTTTGCTCCTGCCGAATACCACAAATCATTGATAAGCTGTGAGCTTCCACCAAACCCAGCGTCTCTTGAAACTTTCTTATTTCTGATAAGTGCTGCTTTGAGCTGATCTGTATCAGACTTTGCATAAGCCTGATACACTGGATTCATTATCCGTCCGAAATTTGAAAGTCTATCAAATTCTTCCTGTGTTGCTGATTGAGGATTCTTGTTGAACTTTCTCTTGAGTTTCGAGATTTCTGATACCTTTGTCTCGCGATCTGTAGGAATTGAAACTGGTCCAACCTGTTTTGGAATAGTCTCTGTGAAACTCATGAGATCTGTATAATAATCAAGATGTGTTCTATCTTGAATTGCCTCCATCGTTTTTCGTGTCTTCTTTGTGAACTTTTTGCCGGACTTAACATAGTCCTCAGCTGATTTGAGAAACTCCTTTGCTCTCTGAACATCAATTTCTCTTGTGAGCTTATGAGTTGCAGACAGTCTGTTCTGTATTGCCTGCGCTTTATCCAGATTCTTTTTTGCCTTCTTAATCATATTCAGATAATGCCTTTCGGCTTTCTGATGAGCTGTCATTTTCTTTGCCATATCGTTTTACCTCGTTTACACTAAAACCAAGCTGTGCTGCTTGGTTTTAGTGTAACTCATAATTCTTAATTTGTCAAGGCTTCAGTTAAAGCTGATTTATAAATTCTATATCCAACTTCGTATTTTTTATTGTACACAATGAAGCTACCAGCTTTATCTGCTTCAATAGACCAGCGCATGTCGTCTGTATAAATTGTTCCGAAAACAATAGCCTGAAAGACAACATCATCCAGATCTTTTCCAAGATGACAGAACCATTCTTCTGTATTGTCCGGATCTTTCCAGTTTACTTCACAGATGAGAAGATTTTCTTCTGTGTCGACCTTGACTCTGATTTTTGTTTCTTCAAATAAAACCTTTGTCATTTTTATTCCTCCCTGTATGGTATCATGCCAGAAGAAATTCTTCTACAGCCGTCTGTTGCTCTCTCCTTAACCTCATGAAGCGCTGGAACAGTATCTGTTTTGTTATGTTCAGATGACTCACAAATTTCTTCAGTTTTTGAATCACACTCATTGACTGTGCTTACAAAATTATTTAATAATGAGCAAATTGAAACAATATATGTTTCAAATTCTTCATTTGTGAGATCTGAAAGTCTGTTGTAAATTGCCAGGTTAAGTCCATAAACCAAAGCCTTTTCAACACTTGTGTACATTTCGTCCTCATATCTTCTGAGGATATCTTTCATGTCTGCGATTGTTACGATTTTACGATTCTTATCGCTTCTGTACTTCCCTGTTTTTCTCCTTTCAAGGACCTGCATCAGATCCTGACTGATTAAAGACATTGCTTTTAAATTTGTCATAATATTCTTATCTCCTTTTTAGATAAACTGTCTGTTCATTGCTTCATACATGTCAATTGTGTCATACATTTCAGGATCATATTTTGCAATGACTCTCATTGCTTCAAAGTCCGCGTTTGTAATGAATTCTGTATCGCTGATCTTGTAAGTGCTTGCAATGACAATCCACTTACCTTTCAGAATCTCATACATTTCACAGCTTCTCCACCCCTGCTGATATGCACGACTGTTGATTCTGCTTTTCGTCTCTAACTTACGTCCCATTTTTCTCAATTTGATAGCTAATAAAATTCTTTTCATAATTTTCACCTTTCTACCCTTTTGGCTGTTTGTTCTACTCTGGTTTTCCATCATCAGCAGCCGAGGAATCATCATCAGCTGGACCGGTAAGGCTGCAAGGCCTTACCGGTTTCGGAAATTATCTATCATCTTTTACAATCCAATACACACTATTTATTCCTGAAAATTCAAGACTGCAATATTCTGCTTCATTAAAGTATCTTCTTTTTTCATAAGAATATACTCTTAAAATTGATTCAGCATAATTCATGTATATTGCTCCTGATTCATCAATAGCTTTCTTTCTTATTCTTTTTACACATTTCACAATATCATCTGTGTTGTGCTTTTCAATAATTTCCTCGTTTCTTACAACTTCAATTCTAAATTTTTTCATTTCTTTGTCCTCCTGTTTTTGTTTTGTTCTTTATATTGTCATTATATCAGATTTTTGTTACGTTGTCAATACTTTTATAAAATTATTTTTATAAACTTTTGTATTGCTTTCGCTTTTCTTTTATCTAATATATCATATTTTTGAAGCTATGTCAATACTTTTATAAAATTATTTTTATAAACTTTTGTATTGCTTTCGCTTTTCTTTTATCTAATATATCATATTTTTGAAGCTATGTCAATACTTTTATAAAATTATTTTTATAAACTTTTGTAACAATCTCTCCTCCCTTCACACCCCGGCATCCTTGTCACAACTTTGTC
>ERZ808292.187-NODE-187-length-17914-cov-7.453609_pt1 | contig 17914 bp, 18 predicted proteins | sample MGYA00521275_ERZ808292 | MGnify/ENA primary metagenome ERZ808292 (study PRJEB31516, sample SAMN03275613) | gut metagenome | biome: mammalia-associated habitat; material: feces | host: Papio cynocephalus | place: Kenya | collected 2012-07-26 ... | reverse complement strand
AAACTTTACATTTTTGTTTTCAAATTCATTAATTAAAATTTTTACTTTTACATATTCATTACAAGTAATTTCAATATTTTCGCTTGGTATATCTTTTAAAGTTAAAATTGAATAATTTTCTTCGTTTGAAGAATTAATAGAGATATAAAAAGTGTCATCCACTAATTTGCTTGTAATGTTATCACTTTTTAGCAAATTATTTTCCACTTTTAATAACCTCTTTCGTTGCACAACTTCCGATTGATACATCACGCATATTAGGTTCATCTTTTTCAATAGAAATTCCTAATTCAGTTCTAATCCATTCGTAACCTGTAGTATCAATTTTCTTAATAATTTCTTTTCCACCTTCAACAGCAATTTTACCATTAACCATAACCGCAACACGAGTTGGTGAAATTAAATCATATAGTCTTGCATAGTGTGAAATAACTAAAAATCCTGTGCCTAATTCTTGTTGTTTTCTAATAGCTTCGGAAACAGTTTGTAAAGCATCAACATCAAGTCCAGAGTCAATTTCATCAAGCATAGCAATTGTTGGATTTAATAAACGCATTTGTAAAATTTCATTACGTTTTTTCTCTCCGCCAGAAAACCCTTCGTTTAAAGAACGATTTGCCATATCCATCGATATTTTCATTTCTTTGGAATTAGACTCTAACATACGATAAAATTGAAATAATGTTACTGGTTTTTCACGATGAGCATTAATACTTGCTTTTAAGAAATCAGCATTTATTACTCCTGGAACTTCACTAGGATATTGCATTCCTAAGAAAATACCAGCACGTGATCTTTGATCAACAGACATCGCTAAAACATCTTGTCCATCTAGTAAAACTTTTCCTTCAGTTACTGTATAACGAGGATTGCCCATTATGACAGCAAGCAATGTTGATTTACCATGTCCATTAGGACCTAATAATGCTACAGTTTCGTTTGTTGATACCTTTAAATTTACTCCTTTTAGAATTTCTTTTCCTTCCACATTAGCGTGTAAATTAATAATTTCTAAAGTTGGCATAAAATGTCACTCTCCTAAGATTCTCAAATCTTAATTATTTTACACCACTATAGTTTTCTTAACAATGGAAACGATAAAATTTGATAAAAAAACAATAAAAAAAGGCAAAGTTTCCTTTGCCCCTTAAACTAGCAACCGCAACCAGTCCAGCATCCGTAACCGATGATGACAAGTAAAATAAATAATACAAGGATTATTGCAAAATAACTGTTATTCATAAGTTCACCTCCTCAAAGCAATTACCTTATTAGCAGCAACCAAAGCAACCAATAATAGCAATTAAAATGAAAAGAACAAGAATGAAGGCAAAAGCGGCGCCGAAACCACCATTTTGGTATCCTAAATTTGGATTCATAAACTTTCCTCCTTTGTTTTTCACGATATATTATGCAAGTTAATTTAAAAGGTAACTCATTTGGGAAAAGTTTAATTCTAATAGCCCAAATATTAACAATAATATGCCCTGTATTTTATAAAAATACATTTTTAGAAGAAAAAACTTGAATTGTAAGTCATTATTGTATACAATAACAATGCTATATTTATAAGGAGGACGGCTATTTATGAAAAAACGTAACCTTGTACTCGGTATGGTAGCATTTATGGTTGGTGGATTATCACTTACCGCTTGCGATCCTGTAAAAAAACAAGAGGGTACAATATTAACTATTAACAATGGTAGCGAAGTAGCACATGGAATTACCGTTGATGATATTTTCAACAAATATATCACTAAGTCAACCGGAATTTCTACTTACTATAATGCGATTTCAGAAGTCATCATTCGTGCTTCTATCAAAGAAACACCAGAAATCACAAGAGACGCAAAACAACGTGTTAGTCAAGCAAAAGATGAAGCAAAATCTAATGCTAAAACTAATGGAACAAGTTATGATGACGAACTCGACAAAATTCTTCAAAGCAATGGCGTCGAAGATTTAGACGAACTACAAGATTCATTCGTCTATGAAAAACTAAAAGAAAAAGCCCGTAATGATTATTTTGATGACAATGGCGGCAAAGGCACATTTGGTTTATTAAAAGAATACATCAACCAAAAAGTTCCTTACCATATTAGTCACATCTTAATCAACGTTAGTGCTTCTTCTACTGACTCTGGTTATAAGGGTCAAATCACTGAATCAGAAACAACAAAACTTGTTGGTGCTGTTAAACGTTTAGCTAGAGGTAACGAAACTTTCGGTTCTGTTGCTCAAAGTTTATCAGGCGACTCAAGTTCTGCTGAAAATTTCGGTGAAGGAGATATTGTCACAGTAGATACTGGCTATGTTAATGAATTCAAACTTGGCTTATATGCTTTTGATTCTATTTTCAATGGCAAAGCAAGTAATGTTGATGAAACTCGTTTGAACAGCATTCATATGCCAACTAATGCCAAAGACTATTTTTCATCTAAAAAAGCATCAAAAGATTATAAGATTGATTTCCAAGAAATCTTAGATATGGAAAAAGTTGCTTCTAAAGAAAAACTTCCAACAGGCGAAAGCATCAATATTAACAATAACGATGCCACTTACTATCCTAGAAACATTTATTTCAACAACTTGTTTAATTCACATCAAGTTTCATTAATTACAACAAAAAACAAAGTGATTAATGGTGTTGAACAAAAAGCATTTAAGAATGCTGATGATGTTCCTGCACTTGCTGGATTACTTGAAGATGGTGAATATGCATTATGTACTACAAGTACTAGCAACCCACAACCAATCTTAGTTGTTCGTTCTGGCTCTGGCGATGGTGATTCAGGTTATCAAGGTATTTTCTTCATTGTTGCTGAAAAGTCTGGCTTAATTGAATCTACAGATTCTTTAACTAACTATTACGATTATACTAAGAAAGCTGAAGACTATGATAAAGACATTGGTACATCATACGTTAACTTTAATAGACAAGAAAACAAAGACTACCGTCAACGTGCTAGTAAAATTGAAACTGCAGTTAAAAATTACGATAGTTTAATTGATTCTTCAATCTTCACTTATTATTTAGAAAAAGGAAAAACAGAACTTAATCTTAAAATTAACGATGAAATTAAAGTTCAAGTTCCAAAATATGTTAATGGTGTCCGTGATGGATATGAATACTTAACATTAGAAAACGCTATTAATCAATATCTTGTTAACACTCGTTTATATAACGAATATACAAAACAAAATAGTATGGAAAAAACTTGGAACGAATTTGTTGATAGTTTACAAGTAATCGATCAAAACAGAGAAAATCGTTTATTATCCATTGGATGTGCAAAAGCAATTAATGCTGCCACTTCTAAAGAAGAAATTGACAACCTAATTAAGGAAGGCGGTGTTTGCAGTGTTACGAAATAATAAAAAATTGCTCGTTGTTCTCGCTTCTTCAATGCTTTTATTAGCAGGTTGCGATGTCACAGCAAAACCTTCATATGACAATGACTGGCTTATCAGTGGTGATACCATTGATAACAAAAACGCCACTGGATTAACAAATAACTTACGTACTCTTGTTTATGATAAGTTATTAGATGATGGTTCAATTAATTCTGAAGTATTAAATGAAACATTATACTTAATCGCAAAAAAAGAAATTGGTGATTACGATACATTAGTAAAATCAACCAAAGAAGAAGATAAAGAATTAGTTCGAAAAATTAATGCTAGAATGGATGAAAAGTTATATGCTGCTATTTCTAGCGGTAGTTATGATTATCGTAATAAATTTAATGAAGAATTATTCGTTAAAACTATTCAACAATCATTAACTTATTCAATTAGTGATTCTTTCACTTCTTATCATAACGACTATGTCTTCTTAAATGATTCTTTAGATCACTTATATGAAGGTGGTTTTAAAGAAGATGGAACTGCTTATACTGCTGATGACAGTGTACCAAATGTTGGAAAATATGTATTATCTAACTCTTATGCTCAATATAAAGAAGATACATATTTACCAGAAGTATATCGTGAATTATTAGTTGAAAAGTATATCAAAGATAAAGAAGCTGACTCACTCGGCCGTGCTGCTGGACGTAAAATCAATTATGTCGCTATTAGTGAAAGTGAAACACATCCAGAAGCTGCTGCTAACTTAGTACATGCTTTCGTTGAAACATATCTTGCTGATGGCACTGCTACTGCAGATTTATCAGTATTAGAAAAAGCTTGGAAAGGTATTGATCTTCCATCTGATGAAAGCAATCCTATTAATGTTTTATTAAAAGAAGCAGGATTTGAAAAAGTTACTTCTGATGATTCAAATGTTGGAACTTACTATGTTGAAACATTATTCGGTGATATTGCTACAAACTATAGTAAAATCAATAAAGTAGAAGCGTTATCTGATGCTACTCAAGAAGCTGCTTTCACAGGTTCTGGTGCATACGCAAAAGAAACTGGTTTAGAAATGGAAAAGAACTCTTTAAGAAAGAAAACTTTAAATGAAGATGGTTGGTATGTTAAAACTAACGATTCAACTTCTCTTCCTTCTACAATCACAAGTCGCTTATTTGATATTGCTATTGCTAATAATACTTATAGCAACTTAAATGGCTATCAAGAAGAACAAATTATCAGCAAAAATGCTAATAATAAATATGTTAAATATGTTAATGGTGTTTATTATTTAAAACCTTCATCAGTTGAACATGGTGTTGAAGGAAACGGAAATATGGATTGTGTAATTTATGATAAAGGTACTTCTACATATTACATTATTCAAATTGAAGAAGCCGTCAACTCATCAAAATTAAGAACTGGTGCAAGCAGTCAAGCAAATCAATATACTGAAGCTATGCGTGAAGAAGTTGTTAATGAAATGACAACTAAATATGCAAGCCGTGATACTTATAAAGAAAAAGCTTTAGTTAATTACTTAAAAGAAGCTAATATCTTATTCCACGATACTGCTGTTTACGAATACTTCAAAACAACTTATCCTGATGTATGGGATGAAGATGCTAACAAATAAAAAAAATTAAAGGAGACTTGTTTGGTCTCCTTTTCTTCTAGGGGGAATTAAATATGGATGAATGTATTTTTTGTAAAATAATTAAAGGTGAAATTCCTTGTGTTAAAGTTTATGAAGATGATGATGTATTAGCGTTTCTTGATATATCACAAACTACTAAAGGTCATACACTTGTGGTTCCAAAAGAACACTATGACACATTTCTTTCAACACCAAAAGATATAATGAACAAAGTTATGAACGTGGCACAAACTATTGGTCAATCAATTATTAGGAATTTACATGCTAAAGGAGTAAATATTCTAACTAATTGCTATCCAGCTGCGGGTCAAACAGTTATGCATTTCCATGTTCATGTTATACCAAGATACGCAAATAGTGATGGACTTGTTATTGAATTCAAAGAAAACAAATTGCTTGAACAAATGTCATTACCAAGTATTGCTAATTCAATTAAAGAAGATTTAAAATAATCTATAAAAAACTCAGCTCAATGAACTGAGTTTTCTTTTTGATTGAATTTGTTATTTTTTTGTTTTAGGACGATAGAAGCTTCTATTTTCAAGTGGAAATATTCTAGTAGTAAATGTTCCCTCTTCAACATTATTCAATTCTTTATCTAACATATTAAGTTTTGCATCAATATTATCAGCAATATTTAAAATTAATGCTTCTTTTGTCATTGGTAATACTGGCGAACCGAATTCATGTTGTCCATGATGAGAAAGAATCATGTGTTGCAATAAGAGTGGTATTTCTCCTTTGATATTTAATTTATCCGCCATTTCTTTGATTTCTGCATTCATAATGGAAATATGTCCCAATAATCGTCCTTCTATAGTATATTCAGCGATGATTGGTCCAGATAGTTCTTTAATTTTACCTAAATCATGAATTAACGCTCCAGCAATTAAAATATCTTTATCAATTGGTAAAGTTCCTGGCACATCATCATAAGTGCTAGCAATAGCTAAACATAATTTTGCGCAATATACAGAATGTTGTAATAGTCCTGAACAATACTCGTGATGATTTCTTGTGGCTGCTGGATGTTCTAGAAAACTTTTATAATATTTATTAATTAAGGCATCCACTAATTTACGGATATCTTTATTTTTAATCATGTTTTGATATGTTTTAAATTCATTAATTAATACTTCTTGGGAGATTGGAGATGATGCTACATAATCTTGTATATCAATTTCTTCGTTATTAACATCATTTTCATCTAAAATTTTCACTTGTAATTTTCCATTAGAAGAGGTTACCATGCCCTTAATATGAACTATTTTACGAACTTTATAAAATTCAATGTCTGCCTCACTAGCGGACCATTTTTTAGCCTCAATATTTCCTGTTGCATCTTGTAATGTAATAGTTAAGTAAGGTGTCCCCTTATTATTAACTCCTTTAGTAACATTACTTATTAGATAAATGCCATCAATTTCTTTATTTTCTTCTAAATCTTTAATTTTCATTTTCATCATCCTTTAACTCATCACTTATTATATAATAACTATATCCTTTTTTATATAGATAAGATATTATTCTTTTATTTCGTTCGTTTTTATCTATTACTTTAGCATATTTTCTTTTAGCTTTTAATAAATCGCTTTTTAAAAGTTCTCGTTCTTTATTTTCATCTTTTTCCTCAATATTAGATAAAGCATTTTGAATAATTTCTTTATTAAATCCTAATAATAGTAATTTATCATAAATATGTTGTAATTTACTTTGATAATTATAATTTACATATTTCTTCTCTAATTTAGGAATTTGTCTTTTTATAACTTCTAGTTCTTCTTCATCGCCATATTTTATATTCATTAATCGCTGATCAGAAATGCCTTTACTAATTAAAACTGATTTAATTTTATTTGGTCCTAAACCTTTTTCTTTAGCACTACTAACATATTCTTCTACATATTGATCATCATCAATATAGTGAAGTGCTAGTAGCTTAGCAATAACTTGATCGACTACTGCGGGTGAGCATTTTTTTTGGAGCAATTTACGCTTAATTTCGTTTTTAGTATATGTTCCACGCCCAAGCATTGCATATGCTTTTTTTAAAGTATTCTGCATATTAGCGCTTTTCTTAATTTCTTTTATTACCGATTCACTTAATTCTTTATCTTTAAACAAATAAAAATCCAAAATAATATCATCGCAAATCTCTATTTCTTGATCATCAGATAATATTAAAAATACACCTTTTTTTGTTCTTTTTATTTCTTTAATTGTTACATTACCAATATTTTCTAAGGGCACGAATGTATACCTCCATAATATTATCATAAAACTTATCTAACGAATAGCGATTACAAATATTCATCGCGTTAGTTAAAATTTTTTCTTTTTGTTTATTATCTAGTTTCATTATTTCTTTTACTTTTTTAGCAAAATCAAATTCATCACTGAAATAAAAACCAGTTTCGTTATCAATAACTACATCTACTAAATTTTCATCAAAGCGTGCAAGAATTGGAATACTTGAAGCCATCGCTTCCATAAATGTTAACCCTTGTGTTTCTGTTATTGAAGCTGAGACAAATAAATTAGCAAGATGATAATATAATGGAACTTCGTTAGCCATTACTGAGCCTACAAATATCACATATTTATCTAAGGCCATATTATGCACCAATTCTTTAAGTTCATTTAATTCGGGTCCATCACCAACAATTAGAAATTTTGCTTTGATGTTTTTTTCATCAATGAGATGTTTAAATCCTTTAATACATATATCAATAGATTTTTCTTTAGCTACTCGACCAAGTGATAAAATCACATAATTACCATCTAAATTATATAAGGTACGTAATTCATTTAGTTTTTCAATATCAATATTTTCTTTTTTATATTTAGAAAAATCAATTCCTGTTGGAACTATATTTATGTAAGAATCAACACCATAATCGCGCATTATATCTTTTGTTTTTATACTTGGCGATATAAATTCTGTAGTGTTTTCTGCAAGATTACGAGAAAAAGAACGTACGATTTTTTTAGCAAAATGATCAAAAACTCCATTACCTTTAGTAACATAATAAGTATAATCTTCATACATCGTATGATAAGTATACACTAGTGGTATTTTGCTTTTTTTTGCCGCTATACGGCCTAATAAACCTATACTTGCTTCTGTCTGAACATGAACTAAATCTAAATTCATGTTGTTTATTATTTTCATGGCTTTAGAATTGTAAATATTAGCAATACGATAAGAATATAATTTTTTTAATTCTAATCCTGGTATACGTAATGTTCTATTACTATAACTTAATTTTTTGGAATAAGGATTTGTGCAAATAACAAAAACATTATGCCCATGACTATTTAGGGCATTAGCAAGATTATAAGAAGATGTTGCTACTCCATTTATCTCTGGAGGAAATGTGTCTGTAAATATGCCAATATTCATATATTTGCTCCTTATTTTTTCCTTTCGCTAATATTGTGTTTTTATAATTAAATGTATCAAATAATAAAGATTATTTAAACAACTATTGTTCAATTTTATTTAATATCCACTGTTTTTCTTAATGCTTTTAATTCGACATAATTTCTAATTTCATCAATTAATTCTTTTTTAAGTTCAACGGATAAAGATTCTTTATACATATAACAATAGTTCCCTATTATTATATAGTATAATAATTGTCATTTAGCGTTTATTTTAGTTGATCTAAGATAATTTTTACACCTAGTTCATCATTAGTTTTAGCAATAATATTTGCTTTCTTTTTAGTTTCTTCTCTTGCATTACCCATAGCAACATTATTTGAGCATTCTTTATACATACTTTCATCCATAATGCCATCACCAAACGAAATAAGATTTTTTGATTTTAAATTGTATTGCTTTTTAAGAAATTTAATAGCGTTACCTTTAGTCACCTTTTTAGCGGATATTTCAATAAATGTCGGTTTACTACGCATTACTAATACTTCTTTATATTTGTTTTTAAGTATTGGATATAACTTATCAATATTTTCTTTTGAAGAAATAAGCATTACTTTAATAACATTATCAATCAAAGAATCGTCTTTAATAATCGTTGATTTAAAGTTTACAAGTCCCTCTTCAATAAGTGTTAATTCACCGCGATTATTTACATACCATTCAAAGCCTGCAAAAATACTTAAAGATAAATTTTGATCTTTATACTCATTAAATATTTCTTTTGCAATATAAGTGGGCATTGCTTGAATATTAATAATTTCTTTGTTTCTAGTTGCAATTAAAGCGCCATTACAACATATGATTGGTGTGTTAAGTTCTAAAGTATCATATATTTCGCACATACAGCCAAAATGACGACCGCTAATAAGGTAGAACGGGTATTTATCCTTAATACGTTTAACTGCGCTTACAGTGTCTTTATTTAACTTAGAATTACTATCAATTAAAGTTCCATCAATATCACAAAATATTGTTGTTACTTTTGATAAATTAGCTTTCTTTTTAAATGGTTTTACTAAGAATCTTATGATAAAGAACATAATAGGCAATGAACATATAGGAGATAAAATATAAGAAAGGCTAGAATTAACATGAAGCACTACTTCAAATAACCAAATAAATAACTCTTGGCAAATAAAATTTGGAATTGAACTTAAAGGATAAACAGCTAAACGACGCCACTCCCACTTGGTTTGAAATGATATTTTTGCTTGTAAAGTATAAGCAACTGGTAATAAAACAACAAACACAATCAAATAAGGAATATCCATATTAGGCTCTACAAGTCCTAAAGATGTTAAAAAATCAAAAGAAATTTTAGAATTCCAGCCGCAAGCATCAAAAACTAATCGAAGCAAAATTGCTCCAACCATGCCCATAAGCGTATTAAGTCCGCCTGCAATTAAAAAACGAAACGATTCTTTTTTATATAAAGTCCAAAAAAGATTTTCTAATTTACCAAATATTGATTTTTCATTTTTAAAAATTTTATTAGCCATTACAATCACCTGCATAATATGATAGCACTTTTTGAGCATGAAAAAAAGACCACCGAAGTGGTCTATATAGTAAATTAGAATTTTACAGATGGTGCTTCGCGACTTGCTTCATCAACCTTAAATAATTCTGCTTCTTTAAAACTAAATGAATTAGCAATAATATTTCCAGGGAATTTTTCACGTAAATTGTTATAACTTAAGACAACATCGTTATAGAATTGACGTGTATAAGCAATCTTATCTTCTGTATCTTTTAAGGTTTTTTGTAATTCACTAAAATGAGTATCTGCTTTTAATTCTGGATATTTTTCAACAGTGAAAGCCACTAATTTATTTAATTGATTAGAAGCTTCTGCCACTTTTTGAACAGATCCTTCACTAGAAGCATCATTATATAATTTTCTAGCTTCAGCAAATTTTGTGAAAATTTCTGATTCGTGAGTTGCGTAACCCTTAACTGTTTCAACTAAATTAGGAATTAAATCAAATCTTCTTTTTAATTGAACATCTACTTGTGACCAAGAATTTTTTACTTTGTTACGACCATCTACTAATTTGTTATACATTTTAATAGCCCAAGCAACAATAGCAATAATAATGACTACAAGAAGAACAGCAATTACGATACCAACAATTGCACCAACACCTAATAAAAACATATTTTAAATCTCCTTTCTTTTTTATTCGTTATCTCCACTATCATCTAAATTAACTAAAGTATATTCTTCTTTATTAGCGATAGTAAGAACTTTAACATCGTTACCAAATGATAATGTAGTGCTTGATTTTAATTTCACATCAAGATATGTATCAGTAATATTAACCGAAGAAATCTCTTCTCCATCTGCTGAAGAGCTACCTTCATAAGAAGAAACCTTGATGTTTGCATCTACATCTACACTAGAACTAAGGAATGCTTTTTCAGAGAACATTGCAGACAATTTAATATGATCAATACCATCAAAATTAGATGTGATTGGTTCAGTTACTCCTTTGACCATTTCTGCTATTTGCTCATCTGTCATAGCAGATGATTGAGTTCCATAAGCAGTTTTGATAAATTGAGTTGCAATAGTATTTACAGCAAGAGTTAAATTAGTTTTAGTTAATTCAACTGATACTTCGTATTTTCCACCATTATATTCTTTGAAAGTAACAAATGACGCAATTGTATTTTTAACTGATTCAGTCAATTCTTCTATTTGTTCATCTGTTAAACCATCAGCATTTTCTTTAATTAAATCTTTTATTTGTGCTTTAGCAACATCAATGCCATTTTCAATCAAATCAGCACTGAACAAAGGAAAAGCAACGCTTGATTCATCAAAAATAAATGGTGAATAGAACTTTTCTGGGATTTCAACTCCCGCATTATCACTAATAATGTTCCTTAATTGTTCATTAACATCAACATAACCATTGCCTTCATCTAACACTAATTGTGCAGAAAGGACAATAGGTTCCTTATTATCTCCAAATACACTTTGACCTGCAGCTTTTACATCTGCATTTAAATTTGCTTTAACAGAAGCCTTAAGTTCATTAAATGATGTGGCACTTGTTAACCCACTAACTGCAACATCAAATTGACCATTGACACTTGCTTGGAGAACATCTGTTATAGTAGAATCACCAGACTTTTCATAAGTGTCAGCATCAGCATGATATGAATCATTAAATACGTGTAAATCAAATTGTTCAAGATTAGCATTAAATCCTATTGCGTCAAATGTATCTACGTTGTTAACACAATCTTGCAATAATTTGACACCTTGAGTATATTCAATAGTTTTGCCTTCATCAGCTGAATTAGATCCACTATTTGTCTCTCCACAAGAGCATAAAGCAAATAGCATAATCGGTAATAAAAATTTTGTCTTTTTCATAATTTTTTCCTCCTAATAAAATTATAATTTTATTCTTTTAATATGTCAATAAATCGTTTAACGGCCACTCATGTGCGTACCACCCATACCATGAGATGATCCACCACCAAATCCACCACGTCCGCCAGAGCCTCTTGAACTTGCTGCACGAGCGGCTTGTGCTTTAGCAATAGTCATATTAGCAACCGTAAATGAATTTGCCATACGGTAAGAGTAATAATGATAGAAATTTGGATAATAGAAGAATGTTGCATTACTACTAGTTAATTCATTATCCATTCCAAGTGAAGAATATTTAAATCTTACTTGTTTTTCTACTTGATCAGCAATACCAAATTCTGTTGCATAAACCATATAATGTTCCCATACAACAATTCCAGGCATTGGGTAATCTTTCATATTCGAGAACTCTTCTAAGAATTTCTTAAATGCTTTCCATTTGCTAAATTCTTCGTTAGCTTGTTTAGTACGTCTAATAATATTTCTAGCATACACATTAATAAAAATCATAAAACCAATTGCAAACCAAATACTAAAGTTTGAAATCACTAAATCAAATGAGACTTTAATGAAAAATTGAATTAAGATAATTACTACCATTAAAGCGTTAAATAATCCTGTTTTCTTAGTTGCAACATTTACCTCAAAGAAATCATAGCTTTGTGCGCTTCTTTTAATTGATTCATTAAATTTTTTGTTACAATTTTGATATGCAATTGCGTTCTTTTCTTTTTTATTAAATTCATCTAACTCATCTAATGTTAATTCTTGTCCATTACCAACTACATTAAAGAACCAGTTAATTAATTCTTGTTCATGAGGCATTAAATCTGAAATAGATTTTTCACTATTTAATGTCATCTTATAATTAGGTTTATTATCTAACATAGCCGCTCCATTATTGTCAAGAATAATGTATTTTCTTCTAATCAAATCTAATAATGTGGCAGTAACATCGTTTTTATCTGGATCTTTAAAGCGATATAAATATCCCATAATTGCTGGGCCATAATCATTAGGTAATTCACGGTAATATTCATTAAAGAACTCTGGAGTATACTCTTTATCATACTTGTTATATAGATGAATAAATGCATAAACCGCAAATCCAATAGATCCTATAAAAATAATAATGGATACAACATTCATTATGTTTGTTATTTTAGTTTTATTTACTAGTGTTACTTCTTCATATTCAATAGCGTTATCTAAATGTGCTACCTTAGATACATTGCAATATTCATTAGTAAATAAAGATTTATTAAACATTTCCTTAGGCATTAGAATTCTAGCTTCAATTTCTTCATTCTTTTTTAATTCTTCGCTAGTTAATATTACTGTATATGGATCTGTTTCGTTAGTTTCTGGATTAACAACACGAGGATATGTAACTTTACCATCTGTTCCATGTCCATAAACATAAACATCTTCACTCTTCAAATCACTTTTTAAAGTCGAAGGTAAATGAATTGTACAAGTAACATTTTTAGTAGACATTTCATTACTAGAAACAAATTTAGCATTTATCTCAGCAATATCACTATAATACATTACAGCGCCTTTATAACCATATGTATATTCAATTGTACAATCTGGACCTAGACCATCTTCACAATAAATATAAATTCTTTCGGCGTTATTGTAGTCGCTACTAACAATATGCGAATAATCATCAGCCCAAGTATGTGTTTTACCATCTTGAAATGAATAAGAAATTAAATTACCATAATCATAATCTTGTTCCTTGTAATTATTATTATCAGTACTCATAACTACTTTATCATTTTTAAGTACTCTAACACTAACAACATTTTCATCAAATTTTGGAGTTTGATGTTGAGAATCTCCTGATTCACTTACATTATCCGCAACTGGATTATTAGCGTCCGCGGCATAAACAATATCCTTATTTACTTCATGCCACTTAGTGGTAAGTTGCATTCTTTCCGTTATTTTCATAGATCCATCTTCACTAATCCATACTTCCACATCATTTCTTGTTGTTTTACATTCACTTGGCGATATTTCATAACTATTAGTAACAAATAAAAAATAAGCCAATGGAATAATAATACATACTAACATTGCCAATATTCCGACAAGGTTTTTCTTTAAAAAATACTTCATTCATTTCTCCCCTTAATAAGTACGTGTACACATAAATAATTATGCAATACTTGTATATATATTAACTTTTTTATAGTTAATATAGCAATAATTTTAAAATAATATTTTAATTTTTAAATTGATTGAGATCTTCATCATAATGATAATTAATTGTGCTAAGAATATTTATAATTTCTTCTTTATCTTCACCTAAATCATCACATAAGGCATCTAATGAACTATAAAAATCTCTTAGTTTAGTATTAACTACACTCAATAAAACATAAGCATTACTTGGTAAACTTTGCATACTATCACCTAATTTCGAAATAATTATATAACAATATGTAGTTATTTGTATACAAATAAAGTAAAGAAAAACAGCTATAAAAAAAACAACTTTTCGAAGCGATTCAACAATCATTTTCTTATGCGTTTAAAAAACAAAAGTGAAATAAATTTTACAAAATTTTGGAAAACAAATAAAAAAATTGGAGACTTTTAGTTTTTTACGTTAATTTATTTTTTAAAGCTTTTAACAATTACATAAATACCAAATAGCATCTCAGCAATAGAAAGTCCTAGTAAAAGTCCTGCAAAAAAATCTTTGACATCCGAGCCACCTAAAGTATGTGATAATGCTTGTAAAGCAATTCCCATAATAATAAGAATTACTCCAGTTAATATCGTTTTTTGTTTTTCTAATTCTTGCGTTCTTCTTAATAAATCAAGAATTTGTTCATCATTATAAATATGATTATTTTTATCATCAGTTTCTTTGCCATCCATTAATTCCGCAACTGAAACTTTTAATTCATCACATAAACTTTTTACCACAGCATAATCAGGCATACATTTCCCATTTTCCCATTTTGAAATAGTTTTATTTGAAACACCTAAATGGTCAGCAAGCTGTTCTTGTGTTAAATTTTGTTCTTTACGTTTTCTTGCAATAAATTTTCCTATGGCGATTTGATTCATTTTTGTAGTCTCCTTTGTTTATGCAAGACAATAATACTATTTTCACATAAAAAATTACACCTCTTATAAGTAGAATATAAGGGTAATCTTTGTTTTTTCTTACTTATTTCTAATTAAAAAGAGTGAATAAATGAAAAACTTTTAATTCACTAATCACTCTTATTAAGAATTAAATTTAATTATAGTCGCTTTATGATTAGAAAATGGCAATACCTTTTCTAATACGTCACTTGTTTTTAGCTTCATATAACAAGTAGTGGTACCATCACTACAACCATAATATTCATCTTTGATAACATCTTCATCAATTACTACTTCTACTTTATTTTCTTTATCAATTAAACAACTAAAAATAGTACAAGCACCAATAACAACTTTTAATAATTCATGCAATAATTCTTCGCTTCCAAAAGATACTCTACTTATATTAAGCGCTGAACTAAATGCTTTTGTATTAAATTTTTTATTACTTTTTGTAACAAATAAATAAAATTTAGTTTTTTGTTGATTGCATAGAAAAAGTGTTTTAATAACTTCTACTCCTAATACCTTATCAATTGCTAAACAATCTTCCATTGTAATAGCAGGACTTGTTTCAACTCGTGTATAATGTATATTAAGTTTTTCTAATGTTTCATAAACTTCTTTTTCTAATTCGGTTTTATAGGCAATCGGTTTAGAATTTGTTGGATTTTTTACTTCAATCATACATTATTTTTTAATGCTTAAACCATCTTTAAAAGCATTACCAACACGTTCTTTAACAACATAATATCCATTAGTAAATGGATCATATGCAATAGCGTCTAATTTGCTAATATCGACATTACCATTAGTTAATACTTCTTCATCAGCGGTAACGTTAAGCACTCTACCGACGATTCCGCAGCTGGTTTCTTCTAAAAATTCACATTCCATACATACAGGAAATTCGTTAATAATTGGTGCATCAACATGATTAGATTTGCTGAATGTCATTTTGCTTTTTTCTAATTTATTTGGAGTATCATTACCAGAAGCAATACCAAAATAATCAGCTTCTTTTACGTGTTTTGCATCAGCAACACTAACAGTGAATGCTTTTCTTTTTAAAATGTTTTTAGTAGTTTTATGGAAATCAGATAAGTTTAATACTACTTGATCCATTTCTAACATCATACCCCAAGCAGCATTCATAACATCAACAGTTCCGTCATCATTATAAGTCGCTATCATTAGAACTGGCATTGGGAAAATAGCAGATTTTGTTTTAATTTCTTTTTTCATAATTTTTTGTCTCCTTTTCTAGATAAAATATATTGATAATAAATTTAAAATTAACTATCAATATTAATTTTATCCTTTGGTTTAATAACCATACTTAATATAGCATTAAATATTACAAATTTCCAATAATTACTAACACATCAATTAAACTACTTTACGTACTAACTAAAAAATATAGTGAAACGCAAAATAGTGCAAAAACACTTGGTAATTGCACTATAAATATTTTTATTTCAATTCTTATAAATAGATCTACATTACCTAAATATAATTTATAAAATAATTCTATTTAGCGTATGTATATATATAAGAGTAAAGGTTAGTTATTGATCTTACATTAATTCCATCATAAACTGTTTTTGTATCTGGTCGAACAACAAATTTATTGGCATCAGCTTGTAAAATTGTATATCTATTAACACAATCATTACTATTATTTTTATAATTTGTTAATATACTATAACGTCCATCACTTTGAAGGCTCATTGAAAATTCTTCATCAAAATTTCCAAAATTCAGAACTCCTTTATAAACAGTATTTCCATCTTGTTCGGTTTTTGTAATTTCTTTAATAGTTAAATTGCCACTACCATTTGGATGTGAATCACTTTTGATTTTATTGACATAACTTGTTCCTGCTTTAATTTCATCAAGTTTTACATTATTTGTATAACTATAATCTTCTTTTACAAGACTAAAGCGAGTAATAAAATCTCCTTTATAATCATTTATTTCTGTTTGTAAGTGCTCTTTGTCACCATAATATTCTCTAGAATGTATACATGAATATTGAATATATACATATTCATCACCTTTTTCATAACTTCTTTGAACATACCACGGTGTTTTAACACCGCCAAATGTAAATTTGCTTGTTTTAATTTCAGGAATTGAAGAATTAGTATAACCATAATATGGAAGTTTAAAATAAATTTTGTCTATTTGGCTATCTTCATCCTTATTGTAAATTGTAAGAGCACTTTCTTTTTTATCAAAATTTGCAAATAATGCTTTAGATGTATTTTCATCAATAAAATCGTAATTTTCATTTGTGTCATTTAAGCCTTGAAAACCTGTTTGTAATCCAATTACTTTCCATTCGCCAGCAAGATTATTTGATCCACCAAGGGCACTAACTAATCCGCTAATTCCTCCTCCTACGATTAGAACAGCAAGAATTATAAGAATAACATTTCTCACTGTATGTTTCTTTTTTGTTTTTTCTGCCATAAATTAAATCACTCCTTATGCTCATTAATAATACCCCCCCCCCGTGCATTTTTGTCAACAAATTTTTGAATTGTCCACTTTTGAAGTGCTATGAAAAAAATCTCCAATCTTCATTGGAGACTTGCGCTTAACTAATTATGCTAATAGTTATTCTTTAATAATAAAGAAATATTCATAATCATCTAAATAACAAATTTTTACTTTTTTATTTTGATACTGATTAAAAAGATTTCCACGCATTGTACATAAACTTCTTTTTTCTTGAATATTTCCATTAGAAGTAGAAATATTAATATAAAACCGCATTAATCCATAAATTCCTGATTTTGAATTATTAAGTTCAACTTCAGTTATCTTCATTTTCTTTCCTATTTGCGTAATAAAATGCATGCGATATAAATTGTATATTATGAGTGGCAAACAAATTATAATATTTAGTGCAAAAAACACTATAAAAGCTATTAAATATCTATTATCAGATTTAGTAA
>ERZ808292.182-NODE-182-length-18194-cov-7.241193_pt1 | contig 18194 bp, 17 predicted proteins | sample MGYA00521275_ERZ808292 | MGnify/ENA primary metagenome ERZ808292 (study PRJEB31516, sample SAMN03275613) | gut metagenome | biome: mammalia-associated habitat; material: feces | host: Papio cynocephalus | place: Kenya | collected 2012-07-26 ... | reverse complement strand
ACCCTAAAAAAATTTAAAGGTCATTTTCCGACCCTAAAAATTTTTAAAGCGCCGAATTTGATTGTGTTTTATAACATTTAAAACTAAAATATAAGTGTTAATAAGAGGAGATTATTTTGTATGGAAAAATTTAAAGAAATTAGAGTAATGGATAATTTTTATCAATCTTCAGCATTCTTTCCAATGCCATTAACACTTATTGGTACATTGGACGAAAAAGGAGAAAAAACGAGTTTCGGAGCATATTCATTAATTTTTCCTTATTATATTGCTGGAAAAGATTATTATGCAATGATACTAGAATGTCGTAATAGTTCTAATACATGTAAAGGATTATTAAGGCATGGGAAATGTACTATTAATTTTTTGCCTTATACTAAAAAAATATTCGCGCATCATGTCGATATGGGCTTTCCTGGTGATACGCCAGAAGAAAAAGCCAAGAATTTAAAGTTTCACCCAACTGATTCTTTATCAAAAGAATTAGATCCAAGTGGTAAATATCCAAAGATATTAGAAGAAGCAGTGCAAGTTATGGAGTGTACTTGGGTTAAAGAATTAGATGATGCCCAAAATGATAAAGTCGAAGATGAATATAATGGACCTTATCATAATTTTAATGGAATCACATCTAAATATGGTGCACATTTCATCTTAAAAATCGATCACATTATTCTTAAAGATAAATATCAACAAGCTTTAATTAATGGCGTTAATAGAAAAAATTTCTGTCCTTTACCAACTAACTGGGGATATCGTGATTCGAAAAATTTCTGGTGTTCAAATTATCATAAACCAGATGCGGTTGGTATTCCTAATCGAGAAGTAGATTTAACTTCTTTACAATATGCCGCAAAAAGACTTAATACTGATGTAACATTTACTGATGATGCTTTAAAAATGTTAGTAAAAGTGCCACGACCTTTCTTAAAATTAGTTTTACAAGGATGCGTAGATTGGGCGAATAAGAATAATTGTAAAGTCATTACTGCAAAAGAAATGACAATTATCAACGATAAACGTTCCAAAGATAAAAGAAAATAATTGTTAAAAAATGGTATGTATTTTTCTTTGCTTTTTAAGAAAACATACCATTTTTGCTATGATTTTTTGTCAATAATAATTTACTAACAAAAATTGGTTATTTTTTTTAATACACTCTATGTTATTATCCAACAACAAGGAGTGATATTATGAAAAAGAAAACATTATTATTTATGACTTTATTATTAACAGGTTGTAACACGAATAAGACAGATGCTAATAACGGTAATAGTAATAAAACTAGTGATGTTACGCCATCTATTACCACTTCGTCTTCAACTAGTAATGAGTCAAATTCGCTTAGTAGCGCTAGTACAATTACTACAGTTAGTAAAACTAGCGAAAGCAAATTTGACCGCAAAATCCGCATTTATTTAAATCCATCTGTACAAACAAGAAATCTTTATGTGAACAATTTAGGAACAGAAGCAGAACATATGAATAATATTGCGCGCTTCTTATATAATGAATTGCTTGCGTATCAATTTTTAGATGTTAAAGCTAACTTAAAATATTTATCGTTAACTGACTCAGTTAATGAAAGTAATACCTTTAATCCAGATATTCATTTTGCTTTGCATTCTAATGCCGGTGGTGGAAGCGGTAGTGAAATCTTTACTATCTCCTCTTATGAATTTAGCAACACAATTTATAATGGTTTTATGTCACTAGGTAATTTTAAAAGACGTGGTGTTAAAGATGGATCAAAACTATATGAAATAAAAAATTCTAAAGCAAAAGATAAAGCATTAATGGAAATTTTATTTCATGATAATGTAGAAGAAGCAAAATTTATTGCAAACAATGAAAAACTAATTGCACATCAATTCGCTTTATCAATGATTGAATATGTTTATACCAAATATAGTAAAAAATAGTTAAAATTCACATATAGTAGCAAAAATCTTGTTTTTTTGTTCAATAATCGCTATTATTACTATAGTAATAATTTTTAAGTGATAGCTTAAAGATATTGCTTAAAGGAGCTGTTTCTTTGATGATTTGTAAAATAGCAAATGAGTTGATTAATTTTAAACTGCTTAACCATTCAATATTATTGAATTCATTAAAAAAATATGAAGTATCTAATCGCGAATATGATTTTAGTATGATTGTTAATGAAGTTAAAAATATTGATATTTATGGTCAATTAGCTAAAAAGACAAAATTTTATGATGTCTTTTCATATAATGATAAAACTATTCAATATCAAAAGAATGATAAAACTGGCGTTTATTATGCAAGTATTATTTATGATATGAAAGAAACAATCATTAATATATTAAAAGATGACATTAATGTTATGGCTAATCAAGAATACTTATTAACACAATATGTATTTCCGTGGTTCATTATGAAAAAACACCAAGCAATTTGGATGCATGGCTCGTCAATTTGTTATGACAACAAAGCAATATTATTTAGTGCTGCATCGGGTGTTGGGAAGTCAACACATACAAGACTTTGGAAACAATATGTTCCTGGAGTGGAATATATAAATGATGATAAAAATATTATTATTTTTGAAAATAACGAAATGACATTATATGGAAATCCATGGAGTGGAAAGCATCAAATAGATAACAATATCAAAGCTCCGCTTGCGGCAATAGTATTTTTACATCAAAGCAAAAATAATGAGATTTCTAAAATTTCAAAAAAAGAAGCATTCTTTAAAATTTTAAAACAAGTTATCCAACCATTCGATAAAGAATCTAGTAATGAATGGAACAATATGACTGATGAATTATTAAAGATTCCTACTTATGAATTAGGATGTAATATATCCAGTGAAGCTGTAATGCTTGTAAAGAATACCTTGGAGGATTTTAACAATGAAAATAAGTGATAAGTTTATCTTAAAAACAATTGATGATGAAAGTATGCTAGTTCCAGTAAATCATGATTATATGAGTGTTCAAAAGATTATTAATCTTAATGAAACTAGTTTAGCTATTTATCAAATGGTTAAAGAAGGATTAGACAAAGAACAAATCGTTAACAAAATGCTTGAAACTTATGATGTTAGCGAAGATGTTTTAGAATTAGATGTTACAAGAATTTTAAAACAATTTATTGAACTAGGTGTAATTGATGAATAGTATCTCACAAATTGTTGAGATTATGAATGTGGCATTTGAAAAAGATCTAAAATTTGAAATGCCCGTAAATGGAACATCAATGCTTCCTTTTATCCATGCCGGCGATTTGGTTACTTTAGAGAAAATCACAAATTGTAAAATAAAAAAGAAAGATGTTTTATTTTATAAAAGAGATAACGGACAATATGTTTTACATCGCGTATATAAAATAAAAAATAATCATTTATTTATGCTTGGTGATAATCAATTAAATGTTGAAAAAAATGTTAGAAATGATCAAGTTATTGCCAAAATGATTTCATATAAAACAAAAAACAAATCAATTTCAGTTACTAGTTTTAATTATCGTTTTAAAGTAAACTTATGGAATGTTTATTTTATTAGATTCATAGTTTTGAAAGTGAAGTGGTTATTATTAAAACTAAAGAGAAAATAGCATTAACATTTTTATGTATATTAAATGTTTTGCTTTCTGCTTGTTTAATAGTAGTTACTTTTTTAACTAAGGATTTAATTAATGTTGCTTTAACACATGATCAAAACAAATGGAATACTTTACTTTTTTACGCTATTTGTTTAATTGGTGTGGTGGTTATTCAAATAACTTTTAAAATTATTTATAACTTTATCCTTAATAAAGCATCTATAAATTATGAATTAGAATTAAAAGAAAAAATATATCAAAGTTATTTGTCAAAAGATATTTCTCAAATTCGTTTTATTCATTCGGGAGAAATGTCAAATGTTTATATTAATGATGTTAAAAATGTAACAGATGGTTATTTTAGTGTTATTCCTGCCACAATTTTAAATATTTCAAAGTTTTTATTTGCTTTTATTGCTTTAATTATTATTGATTGGAGATTTTTACTTGTTGCTTTAGTAATTGGCTTATTAGCGTTTTGTTATTCAAGATTTTATGGAAGAAAAGTAAAAAAACTTCAAAAAGATTCATTGGCTAAAGATGGCAAGTTGATTTCTTATATGCAAGAATCTACAGAAAACATTAAACTCATTAAAGCAATGAATGCTGAAGAAAGCGCCACTGAATTATTAAATAAACGTAGCAAAGAAAACTTTGAGGCTAAATATCGTTATCATAATTTTGCTATTATTGGTTCTGCTGGTTTATTATCTGTTCTTAATTTTACTTATATTGTTGCTTTAATCTATGGAGCAATTATGTTATTTAAGTATCCAGATGCATTTTCGTATGGTACTTTAGTTTCATTGCTTCAATTAGTAAATTATTTTGAAACACCATTTACCTCTTTATCACGAGTTTTAAATAAATATTATGCTTTTAAAGTTAGTGATAAACGTATTAAAGAAATATTTGCCTTAAAGGAAGAAGAACAAAATTTATTGGAAATTGATTTTAAGCAAATTGTTTTTGATAATGTTAGTTTTGATTATGATAAGCAAGTTATTAAGAATTTATCATTTGTTGTGAATAAAAACGATTTAGTGGCTATTAAAGGAAGATCGGGTATTGGTAAGTCAACAATAATTAATCTCCTTTTAGGATTTATTAAACCAAAAGAAGGATCAATTTATATTATTGATAATGATAACAACAAAATAAGTGTTGGCGCTAATACACGTAATTTATTTTCTTATGTTCCACAAGAAGTCATAATGTTTAGCGGTTCAATTAGAGAAAATATTTCTTTGTTTGTTAAAAATAAAACAGAAGAAGAAATTAATGAAGCGCTAAAATTAAGCTGTATTTATGATGAAATTATGGCAATGCCTAAAAAATTAGATAATGTTTTAACAGAACGTGGTCAAGGCTTATCATTAGGACAAATTCAAAGAATATTAATTGCTATTGCTATTTTAAAAAATAATGATGTTTTATTATTAGATGAATTTACTTCCGCATTAGATAAAGAAGTAGAAACAAAAATAGTTAGTAATTTATTAAAACTTCATAAAACAATAATTATGATTTCGCATCGTAATTTAGAAATTCAAGAATGCAAAGAAATAAAGTTGGAGGAGATAGAAAATGATTAGTAATGAACAAACTAAAGAAATACTTAACGCTATGGTAAATAAAAAAGTTCTTGCTGTTCCAGAAAACATTAAAGATGTAGTCCAAGTATTTAAAGATCAGACCCTTGTTCACCAACTATATAGTGTTTATAAAGATCAACGATTAAAAAAATATTATTTAAGTGCAACGATTGTCTATGAAAATCAAAATCATATGATTGATGAGATAAGAAGAATTTTTAATGAGAATAAAATAGATTTTATCTTATTAAAAGGTAGTGTCATTAGAAAAATATATCCTAAGCACTTTTTGCGTTTACAAGGTGATGTTGATGTTTTAGTTCGTGAAAAAGATATTGATTTAGCTACAAAAGTATTAGTAAATGAAGGATATCAACAAGGTCATGCATGGCTACATCACATTGAATTTCAAAAAAACAATATGATTATGGAATTGCATCATCATTTATTTAAAGATCCAAAACAATGGAATGGTTATTTCGTTTCACCTTGGGAACATGCTTTAAAAGTAGAAGAACATGAATATAAATTTGATGATAATTATTTTGTAATGTACGAAATTGCTCATCTTGCTAAACATTTTAAAGGTGATGGCGCTGGTATTCGTCCTTTTATTGATTTTTACTATATGTTTAATGATGATAAAGTCGATTTTGAAAATATAAAGAAGGAAGCTAATAAAATAGGTCTAGAAAACTTTTTAAATTCTATTTATAATGTAATTGGATATTTCTTTGGATTTGATAAAGTAAAGTATCAACCTATTACTTACCTAAATGATTATGTTGAGATTATTATCCAATCTGGTACACATGGTCATAGCAAAAATTCAAATTACTACGCTAATAGACTAGCAGGTAAAAAGCAATCCAAATTTAAATTTTATCTTACAGCATTATTCCCAAGCCATGAAAAGATGAAATTGATGTATCCGTATTTGAATAAATACCCAATTTTATATCCGTGGGCTCGAATATGTCGTATTTGCCGTTGCATATTTGTTAAATCGAAAGATGTTAATAAAATTGAAAAAGCTCAAAAAGACATAGAAAGACATAAGAATGTTTATGATGAAATCGGATTAAGGAGTTGAAATCATGAAAAGAATCAATAAATTGAAACAAAAAATTGCAATAGCGTTATTTTCATTAGGTACTGTTTTTTCTCTTAGTGGATGTGATTTATTACCATCAAATAATGGTTCCTATAATGATTTTTCACTTGTTCAAGGATTTGTAATAAACAAAGAAAATGAAGGTATTAGCGATGTTACAATGATTTTAATGGATATTAATCAAGATGAAATATCTAGATCCATTACTGATGCTACAGGGTTATTTGAGTTTTCCGACATTGAAATAGGCCAATACGAATTAAAAATGATTCTACCTACTACACAATATATTGGACCTAATGAAGCAATTTATTTTATGGTCGATGGTTCTGCAAGTACTTGCAAACTTGGAAACATTAAATTAGATAATGCGCCGCAATATGGTCCATTACATATTAAAAAATAAAAAAACATATCAACACGATATGCTTTTTTTATACTCGTTTTTTATCATTTCTAAATTTTCTTTATTATTAGTAAATATTATTCCTTTATTAGAATAATCAAAACCATCTTCTTCAATGTTTTCGTAAACACCACCAGCTTCTTGGACTAGTAATAAACCAGGAGCAATATCCCAAATTTTATGATAATAAGTTACATAAGCAGTTGCGCTATTTTTAACAAGCAAAGAGAAATCATAACATGCTGCTCCGAAATGTCGAGTTTTTAAAAAATGTTTTTGTAAGTTACAAACTAATTTAAATTGGTTTTGCATAGGTATTTCAATGTTATCATAATAATCACTTATAATCAGAAAACCTTCACTTGTTTTTCTGGTTTTATTAATAAAAATTTGTTTACCATTTAAAAAGCAACCTTTATTTTTATAAGCAAAATACATTTCGTTTTTGCAAGGTAAATATATAAAAGAGGCAATACAAGTTTTGTTATTAAAATAAGCAATTTGGATACCAAATATATCAATATTATCAGCAAAATTACATGTTCCATCAATTGGATCAATTACAAATGTATCATCAATTAATTTGTTTTCAGAATAGTTTTCTTCACTTATAATATTTACATTTTTATATGTGTTTTGTATGTCTTTTATCAAAGAATTTTCTATTAAAATATCATTATAAGTTTGCCAATCATGAATAGATTTGTTTTTTAAAATGTGCGGTTTACTAGATTTTATTTCCTCGCCAGTTCTTTTGATAATATTTTCTAATTCTATTAAATCATCAATGTTAAACATTGTTAATCACCTAACTTTTTATCAATGATTTCTTCAACATAATTAATCCAATTTTCGATATATTCGTTTTCAAAATCAAAATCTACTTTTTTATTAATGCCTTGTTTAGCATATAATTTTTTTACAATAAGATTAGCCATGTTTGCTTCCATTGATGCGTCAATATTTTCAAATATATCAGCAGCCTTTTTGGCGTGCTCTAGACCTTCTATATAAGATGCGTTATCTTTGCCTAGTAAAATTGCTAAAGCTAAAATCATATTTATTTGTCCATTATCGTATTTACCTTTGATTTTATTTGATAGTAAAGCATTTAAATTGTTAATAGCTGAAACTACATCTCCAGACATCGCAAGAAGTAATTGAGTTGTATATTTAAATCTAATGTAATAGCGGTCCATTGTTTGCTTATTGGTAATATATATATCTTCACATTCTTTTAGTTTTTCACTAGCATCATCATATTCGCCTTCCCAAATTAAAGAATCAGCAAAGACACGATAATCCTCCGCTAAAAAGAGAGTGTTCGAAATTTTACGATCGCAATTACCCATTTCTTCAATGTTATTAGATAAATACTTAATTGCCTTTTTATAATTTTTATTTGCTTCATGAAAATTAATCATATTCGTATAAATCTTACCTTTAATTAGATGGGAAAGAGACATTTCAAAAGAAGGATCACTATCACCAGTATATTCATCTTCGATAGCGGTTTTTGCATATTCGATAGCTTCATCAAATGATACTAGTGCCTCGTCAAATTCCACAGTCTTTCTTTGTGATAATCCTTTAACATTTAATACTTCAGCAAGCAAAGCAGGTTGAGATTTGATTTCTTCGTTTTTAGTAATTAATGCTTTAGCTTTAGAGATTGCGCGTTCAAAGTTTTCAACAATGTAATAATAGAAAACTTTACCAATTTCGCCTTCTAAATTCCATTCTCCTTCAGTTTTCAAAGCAACACTTAAACCAATTTCTTTTAGATTAAAGAATAATCCAGAGTTATATAAAATTCGGCGATAATTCGAGAAAATAGTTTTAAATACTTCGCCTTTAAATATATTTAAACATCTTTCATTATCATTAGGGTCATGTAACCAAGTTATTTCATCAATATAACTTTCTAATCCTGAATCAAAGAAGAGATATTTTATTTTAGCCATTTGAAAATCAAAATCATTGAGTAAGTCAAATAATTCATCTTTTTTATTTAATTCAATTAACACTTTGCCAAATGATTCTAATACACCTTTATCTGATAAATATTCATGACTATCATATTTCTTTTTATAGTAATTATAGAGCGTTTTATAGCCGCGTATTTTTTCAATGTAATAAATATGAGAAACATCACTTTCATCAGTTAGCCAATCAATAAGTGATTTATGTAGTGGCTCAATACATTTGTTTTTAATAGGAAATAATCCACTTAATTTAATTAGTATTTCTCTTAAACGATATTTATCATATCCTAAAACTTCACATAGAAAATCTTCATCAACAGATTTAGGCGTAATACACATAAACTCTAATAATGGTTTTACTTCTTTGTATAAATCGGAGTTTCCTTGTGAAGAACCAAAAATTCGGTCAAAACAATCTCTAAAGAAACCATATATACCAACTGGAAAGAAGTTAATATCATTTAGGCTAATTTTGTCACTTTTAATTTGTTTGCATATCTCGGAAGCATATAAGAATGAACCTTCAGATTTAGATAATAAACGCGAAACAGTTTCTTCATTTATATCAGGAAATTGCTTGTGATAATATTCTCTTAAATCATCTTCAGAAGTAACTTCTAAAGCATCTGATACTTGTGATACAGGTAGTAAGTAACGACGTATTTCCGCTTCATTACGGCTAGTAATAACAAATTTTAACCAACTTGGAATTTCATTATTACGATATGCACGTTGTAAAATATCACAAATTTCATTTTCTCCGCGCCATGAGCATTCATCAAGTGCATCAAGAATAATTACAACTGGCTTTGATAAATGAATATCATAAAGTTGTTCTAAAATAAGATATTCAAGAATTCTACTGGCATTTTTTTCAAAGATTGTATCTAAATCTGGCAAATTAATAAGTTTAGTCTTATATTCAGGAATAAAATTACTTAAATGATAAGCAATAGAAGTAAAAATTATTTTGGAATTAGTGCGATCAGAATTATTGAATTTGCAAAAGTGAATAGCCCCAATTGCGTCAGGATAATTCCAACATAACATGCTCGAAAAAGCCGTTTTGCCAAATCCAGGGCGAGCGTAAAACCATAAAATATTTTTATCGGAAGCTAAGAAGTTTTCAAAAACTTCAAAAGCTTTTTTTCTTCCACAAAAGTGAGAATAAAATCTAAATAAATCTTCGCGAGAAGATACAGGCTTTAAACAATTTTTTAAACGTATTTCATCATTAGAAAATCCTAATTTGTTTTTATTTTGAATAATATTTAATAATTCAATTAAAAATTGTTGATACTTAGATTCAATTAATTGGCCATCAGGATTAATGCATTCTTCTAAATTTAATCTTTGATATTTATTGATACTAAGAGGTGTTAACGATTCATCTAATTTGATTGGTATTATTGTCGCGCCAATTTCTCCAGCTCGACATAGTTCGTTTAAACAATATCCTTCTTGTGAAGTAGATTTTTTAGAAATAAAAAACAAGAAAAATTTTGAGCCTTTAATGTGATTATCGATTGTTTTTTCCCAATCACCTTGTTTTAAATAATCAACATCAACGAAAACTTCATAATTACATTTTCTTATATCTTCGGCCACTCTTCTTATAATATCATCATAAGTGTTATGTCCGTAACTAATAAAAACATTATCTTTGTTCATATTATTTCTCCTTTGCAATGCTAAAACCATTTTTTATACAAGCATCAATTGTTTCTTGAGAAGAAAAATGCATGCATATTACTTTTTTTCTTAATTCAAAATCAAAAGAAGAACACAAATCAGTTAACGTGGTATGAATCATAGCGTTAGGATTTATTGTTACCTCGTGATAAATATAATCGATTTTGTTTGATTTTAATTCTTTTATAGCACGTTTATTAATAATAGAAGTATCGCCACTATAAAAGAAGTTATATTTTCCATAAACAAAATATCCATAGCTTCCATAAATGTGTTTTTGGACAACTGGTTCAAATATAAAATCACCTATTTTATTATTTATTGGCGATTCGATTTCAAAAGGAAAAGTTAAACCAGTTAATATTAATAGCTTTTTTAATCTTGATCCTTTTGGATAATAAACATGAGTTTCAATGTTTGTAAAATAATGCATATAGTACATCATTGGTTCCAAAGAGCCAATATGATCGCTATGAAGATGAGTAATTAAAACATATACTTTTTCGATGTTTTTAAGCAAATTTTTTTCTAAAATATGATCGAATATTTTTTCACCACAATCGATTAAATATAAAGAATTTTTCTCTATAAAATAAGCACAATTATTATTGGAGTTAAAATTAAATGCCGCTCCATTTCCTAAAAACGATAAAGTTCCCATAAAATCTCCTTTTTCTTCACTAATTCATATAAGATAATTATACCACAAAAGGAATCATGAACAATGATAAAATATTTTAGCTAACTCTATATCTGTTATATAAAATTTAAGTGCTAATACTTTTATATAATATGATTTTATGGCATAATAATATTGCTTATTGGAGGGGCGTTTATGCGTATAAAATTTAAAAATGCACATATTTTAACAATGGATAATGATTTTGAAGTATTAGAGGGCGTGCTTATTACTAACGAGAACAAAATTGAATATATCGGAAAAGAAGACAAAGATGGTACTTTTGACCGCATTATTGATTGTAATGATAATTTATTAATGCCGGGATTTAAAGATGCTCATACACATTCTGCAATGACTTTTGTAAGAAGTTATGCTGATGATTTACCATTACATGATTGGTTATTTGATAAAATTTTTCCTATGGAAGCTAAATTAACTAGTGATGATATTTATAATTTATCAAAACTTGCTATTGCTGAATACTTGACAAGTGGAATTACCGCTAATTTTGATATGTATATGGAGCCTAAAGCGTTTTGTAAAGCCTCAATAGAACTAGGATTCAGAACAGTAGTACTAGGATGTGTAAATAATTTTACAGAATCAGTACAAATAATGCGTGAAAATTACAAATTACTTAACAATATATCGCCATTAATTACTTATAAATTAGGATTTCATGCAGAATATACCACTGATGAAGCAATATTAGTTGAATTAGCAAAACTTGCTAATGAATTAAAAGAAGATGTTTACACACATTCTTCCGAAACATTAGATGAAGTTAATGGTTGCAAAGAACGTCATAATGGTTTAACACCAACACAATATTTTGAGAAACTTGGATTATATAATTATGGTGGTGGTGCTTATCATTGTGTTGAAATGAGCGATGAGGATTTAGAAATATTTAAACGCCGTAATTTATATGTCGTTACTTGTCCAGGATCTAATACTAAATTAGCAAGTGGAATAGCAGATATCCAAAGGATGATGGATATGGGTATTAAAATTGCTATTGGAACTGATGGCCCAGCATCAAATAATGCACTTGACATGTTTAGGGAAATGTTTTTGGTAACCGGACTTCAAAAACTTAAATGTCATGATGCAAGCAGTTGTGATGCTAATGAAGTATTATATATGGCAACAGTTAATGGTGCTCATGCAATGGGCTTACATAACGCTGATGTTTTAAAAGAAGGGAAATTAGCGGATATCATTATGATTGATTTACATCAACCTAATATGCAACCTATTAATAATATAACCAAAAACATTGTTTACTCTGGTTCAAAACAAAATGTAAAAATGACAATGATAAATGGTAAAATTCTTTATGAAGATGGAAAATTTAATTTTGATGAAGATATAGAAAAAATATATCGAAAATGTCAAGAAATTACTGATAGAATTAAAAAAGAAGCAAAATAAAAGGAAAAGCCAAGAAGATTATTATGATATGATAATTCCTCTTGGCTTTATTTTATTAATATTTGTTAAGAAATTCAGTTAATGCTTTTATATGTGCTTCTTTTACAAAATTTCTTACTGCGATATAAATGGTTTCATTTAAATTTTCATCGCTAACATTTGGAGCATCAAATTCAAATGTTTTACCAATTAAATCAGCAAGGAAACTATTTGTAATAGTTACTTTATATTTTTTTGTCCCTTCAATTAATTTTGATTCATATGAATCGTTAACGTAAACATCACTGTCATTTAAAATGCCATCTTTGAAATATTGAAATGTTGGGACAACACCAGTTTCGTACCCGTATTCTTCTGAACCTTTTTTAGATAACTGGTATTTATCTTTAAAGTTTTGCCATTGCTCAGAATCAAATTCTCCGTTTTCATCATAACGAATTCCTTTTTTATCACATTCAATCATATATATTCTTTTATCTTTATGTGTTGCTAGATATTCATTAAAGAAATCATCAAATAAGGAATTACAATCTCCACAACTACTACGAGTAAATAATACAATCATAGTTTCTTTCATATTCTTTTTAACATCTAAATCAAACGGTTCTATAAATAATGCATTAGGAAAACTAACGTATTTATTCATCATGTCGTTAAAACTATCATCATTAGTAAATTGCTCACGTGTGCTAGAGTTATAGGCGGATATATAAAGTTTTTTACCACCCTTATAAAATCCAATCGCTGGAGCAGCGCCTTTAGCGAGTTTAATAGGGTCAGTATCAGAAAGTGTGGTAGTGTAATTTATTTTATAAATGGTTACACCATAATTTTTAATATAACTTTGTAATTTTGTTTCAAAACTTCTACATGTAGAACAACCTTGAACATATGCATAAACTATGAAATCATATTCATTTTCTCTTAAAGTATCTAATTGTTCTTGTGAGGTTAATTCAACAAGACTATTGGTTGTTAAATCACCAGTTATAAAATTTACTTTATTGTTAGAATCGTTATTAGATCCACTTGTGGAACTACTAGTTGAACCACTACTAGAATTATCACAAGCACTAACTGTAATAAGCAAAGGTATGAATAATAAAAATTTTTTTAATCGTTTCATAAATATTCACCTCGCTTAATTATAAAATGCTTATTATTATTTTTCAAATAATAATTTATAATTCTTCAACAAAAGATACATAATCCAATGTAGATAAAGCAATAATAATATCTTTATGATGACGATATTTCTTTTTGACATCAGTTAAAGAAATGCTATATACACTCAAACCAGAGCCGAAATAAGAATTATTTATTTCCATATCATCAATTCTTAAATTTAATTGTCTAATTGTAAAAATAAAGTCTTGCAATTTAGATTTATCTTTTAATTCTAGATGTATTTCAAAATGATTTGATTTATCTTTTAAGAATAATTCAAGTGATGGTAAAACAGCTAGAATAAGAATTAATACAACTGCCAAAATTAATGCTACTAAATAAAAACCTAGTCCTACTACAAGTCCAAGTATTTCACAAAGCCATAGTCCTGCTGAAGTTGTTAATCCTTTTATTTGCTTTTTAGATGAAAATAATATGGAATTGCCACTAATAATGACTGTACCAATAATTGCTGCAGTAGAAAACAAATATAGTTTATAGTTTTCATCAATTAATGCTGAATCAATAATAGCGGACACCGCTCCCATTAGAGTAACAAGAATAAATGTTCTTAATCCTGCAGAATGCCTTTTACTAGATCTTTCACATCCTATTATTGCTCCGATAATCACTGCAACTAAGATACGAAAAATAATAGAAAACACATTAATCTCAATAGACCAATTACCCATTAATTTTGCAAGTGGGTCAATAAATTTTACTAAAAAATTCATAAATTTTTACCTCCTAACGCTTATTTATGAATCGGCGACAATTGTTGTTATCAGCCGTATAAAACAATTCTTCTGATGCTTCGACAAATGCTTTTTCTTCTTCAGACATTTCATTTTGTGCATGTTCTGGAAGAGAAGATTGAATTTCTTTTATTTGTTTAATTAAATCATCAATTTTGTTTTTGGCTTCAAGATGTTCTTTATTTTCTTGAGGCTGTTCTGTAACTATGATGTTTTTATTATTAGGGTCGTAAGATTTTGATAAGAATAAAGATAATTTTGCACAAGCAGGTCCAATTAATTCGTACAATACACTTGAGGCTAATATTATAGTTTCAAGCGCGGCACCAACTTCTCCGCCAATTGTTCTAGCACCCATTGCCGCTAATCCAATAGCGACACCCGCCTGCGGAATAAGTGCCAATCCCAAATAATTACGAACTTTCTTATCTTTTTTAACAATTAAGGATCCCAAATAAGCTCCGCCATATTTACCAATGATACGTACAAAGAAATAAACGACACCAATAACAATAATTGGAACACTACCAATCGCTGATGACGAAACCAATGCTTTTAAATCAAATGATACACCTGACCTTACAAAGAATAATAATAAGATAGGTGGGGTAAAATAATTTAATTGTTTAAATAATTTATCATCATTTGTAATATTTATGTAAATCGTAGACATACACATACATCCTAGTAAAGGTGAAACATCAACTAGAGAACATAAGCCACAATATGTAAATAATAAAGCAATAGATATAATTAGGCGATTATCTTTAGAACGTTTCTTTGGCATTAATAATTTCATTAAAAATCCAAATATTCCTCCGATAACTAATGCGGCTAGGTTAATCAAAATTGGTTTAACAACACTTATGAAACTAAATGACCCAGCAATAGAAGCCATTGCAATAGAAATTGCCACGCTATAAGCAATTAAACCAACAACATCATCTAAAGCTACAACTTGAAGTAAAGTATCAACAAAATCACCTTTGGAATTAGTTTGTCTAATTGTCATCATAGTAGAAGCAGGTGCTGTTGCGGCGGCTAAAGCTCCTAATACAATAGAAAAAGGTAAAGCTAAATGCATAATAAAGTAAGATACAATGAATACCAATATTGAGGCTAGTAGCGCTTCAAAAACAGTTATAATTACTACTTTCCCACCATTCTTTTTTAAAGTATCAAAGCGAAAAAACTCACCAGTACTAAAAGCAATAAATGCTAAAGATACATCGGCAAGAAAACTTGTATTTGTTACAAAATTTGTAGGAATAAGATTTAAACAATATGGCCCTATCAATATCCCGGCCACAATATAAGCTGTAACATTTGGTAATTTTATTAATTTGGTTAAACGTGTTAATAAAAAACCAGCAAATAGCATGATAGCAATTGATATAATCGTGATGCTAACAGGTGAAGTAATACCTAATTTATCATAAATAGTCATAATGTACCTCCTTATTAAACGCTAATATGTTTTCATAAATTGCAAGAAACACTAAACTAACCGACCAATAAAAATTGAAAAAATAAGTTATTAGTAAGAATAAAATAGCAACAGACTTAGAGATTGATAATTTATTAAGCAAGTCGAATTTTTTTAAACACAAAACAAAACTGATAGAATTTAATGAAAGTATTAAAAATGCACTTTTTAAAAAATGATTTCCAATATCGATACCAACTAATATAAGAACTAAAAGAAGTAGTAGTGATATATTAGATATTATTAATCCAGTAAGGCCAAATTCTTTATAACTGATACCAAGTATTTCTTCATAATCTATATATTTTGTAGAAATTCCGATTTTTTTGCATAAAAGTTCGTTACTTCTTAATCCATAATGCCAAAAATTGTACTTTAGCAAGGTAAGTTGAAAGACTTTGAAATTTAACATATCGTTTTCTCCTTTCTTTTTAGTTGATTATCAACGCCTCATACTATATACTTAATTTTAGATAAAGAAAAATTATTTATTTGTCATAAACGATAAAAAATATTTATAGTTAGGAGAAAAAAATATGATTGATAATAAATTACTTACATTAATAACTTTGGCTGAAACCAAGAATTTTACACGTGCCGCGAATGAACTAATGATGACGCAACCTGCTGTGAGCCATCACATTCAACAATTAGAAGAAGAATTTGATACAAAGCTAGTAATTCGCAAGAAAAACGAAGTTTTACTTACTGAAGAAGGCAAAATTGTTGCGGAATATTCTAAAAAAATTATATCACTTTATGACAAAATTAAAGTAGAAATTAAAGATATAAAGAAAAGTACAACAAACTTAAGAATAGGTATTACCCATACTTCAGAGAGTAATTTTATGATGGTTGTTTTAGCAAAATGTAGTAACGAAATCAATAACTTAAATATAACAGTTATTACTGATACTATAAAAAATCTTTATAATAAACTTGATAATTTTGAAATTGATTTAGCGATTATTGAAGAAAAAGCTAATCCTTTAAAATATAAATCATTGTTACTTGATACAGACTATCTAGTATGTGTATTAGCAAAAGATAATCGCTTGTCAAAGAAAGCAGTTGTTACTCTTGCGGACTTAAAAAAAGAAAAGATGATTTTAAGATTGCCTGATTCTGCTACTAGAATACTTTTTGATTCAACTTTGATATCTATGAATGAGTCAGTAGATAATTTTAATGTTATTTTAGAAGTTGATAACATTGCCACCATTAAAGATTTAGTAAGAAAAAATCTTGGTGTATCTATTCTTCCTAGAAGCGCTTGCTTAGATGAAATAAAAAAAGATAAGTTACGTGCTTTACCAATTGAAAATTTAAGTATGGTACGTGAAACTAACATTATATATAATGATTATTTTTCGCAACATAATATTCTTCAAGTAATTTATAAAATATATCAAGAGACAGTAAAAAATTTAATGTAAATATAACGTATGTTAATATATAAATATTTATAATAAAATTTATAAATAAAATAGCTATAAATTAATAACAAAAATAATAACAATTTTTAGATAAATTTTAACCTTAAAATATTTGCTACTTTTTTACCAAAAAAACACATCAAAAAATGGTAACAAAAAATTGCTTAAAAAACACTAAAAAAATTTAAGCAATTTTTCAAATGTAAAAAAGTAACTAAAACACCGATACAATCAATTAATTAGTGGTTTTTTTAAATTTCAAAATTTAGTTCAAAAAACACTTTGAAAAAAAATATTAAAAAAAGTGTTGATTTTTTGATTCGTTTTTTGTATATTTTTTGTCGTGAAAAAAACTATCAAAAAATAGCGCAAAATTTCATAGAAAGTTTTAGAGGTAAATCAAATGGAGGATAATGTAATTATTCGCTTAAAAGACGTATGTAAAAAGTTTGGTAATACATACGCAGTCGAAAACTTTAATCTTTATGTTAATAAAGGTGAGTTTGTGACTTTCCTTGGACCATCTGGATGTGGTAAAACTACAACATTACGTATGATCGCAGGATTTGAACTTCCAACATCAGGTAGTATTACACTTAATGGTCAAGACATTACTTTGATTTCGCCACATAAGCGTCCCGTAAATACCGTATTCCAAAGATACGCTTTATTTCAACACTTAGACGTTTATGATAACATTGCTTTTGGATTAAAATTAAAACGTATTAAAGATCCAAAAACAGGAAAAGAAAGAAAATTAACTGCTAAAGAAATTGATGACAAAGTATTAAATGCTTTGAAGATCGTTGATTTAGAAGAATATGAAGATCGCGATGTTACAACTTTAAGTGGTGGACAACAACAACGTGTAG
>ERZ808292.178-NODE-178-length-18818-cov-6.866759_pt1 | contig 18818 bp, 18 predicted proteins | sample MGYA00521275_ERZ808292 | MGnify/ENA primary metagenome ERZ808292 (study PRJEB31516, sample SAMN03275613) | gut metagenome | biome: mammalia-associated habitat; material: feces | host: Papio cynocephalus | place: Kenya | collected 2012-07-26 ... | reverse complement strand
TAATGGTAAGAATTCCACTACTTCTTTTGCATAGTCAGATTGATAAATATCATATCCAACAACTCTTGCTCCTAAGCCTTTAAATAATTTTGCCGTTGTACAACCAATTCTTCCACATCCTAAGATACCAACTGTACATCCACGAACTTCACGTGAGAACATTTGATTAGTAACCTTAAAATTACCTTTATGTGTATAATCAGTAGTGTAAACTACATTTCTTAATAAACTCATTGCAAGGGTTAAAGCTAATTCACTAATTGCATTAGGGGAATAACCAGGAACGAAAGCAGTCTTAATATTAAAATCTTTACAAGCATTTAAATCAACGTGGTTATAACCCGCTGTTCTAGTTAAGTAATATTTTAAGCCATGACTTGCTAAATCTTTCATCGCTTCATAATTTACTACACAATTACCACGAACCATAACAGCTTCATATTCTAAAGCATCTTTATAGTTTTCAGTATTTAAAAATTGAGGGAATAAGTCTACTTCATAATCATATTTTTTGGCTAAATCATTAAAATAAGAAATTTCATAATCTCTAACACCAAAACAAGCAATTTTCATTTTCATAATAAACACTCCTCCTTAAGCAAATATTGCGGCACTTTGAATTACAGTTAATAATATAATATAAACTGGAATAAACGCAACGGAAACCAAAGTACCAATTAATGAACAACTTGAAGCAAATACTGCTTCTTTATTTGAGTCAATACAATAAGTAATAGCCACAGTAGCAGGTGGAACAGCCCACATAAGAGTTGTTGCTGCTAAAGTATTGAAGGTAACATTAATACCTGGAATTAAATTAATTAAGAATAATAAAGCAAAGTTAATTACTGGTGCAGCAATAATCTTAATGAATGTGAAAATCCAAACGTTTCTATCTTTTGCTGCTTCTTTAAATGAGACTTTACCTAATGTACAACCAATAGCAATCCACACTAATGGTGATGATAAATTTCCTAATGTGTTAATAGTTTGATATAACCAAGGAAGTGAAACTTTAATATTCCAGAACGCTCCAGTTGCAGGTACGTTATTAGCGCCATTAACTGTTACAACCCACCAGTTATTTGCGTCATTTGCATTTCCTACTAATTGAAGACTCCATAAAATGAATCCTACAAATGTCGCAATAATAATTGGGTTTACAAATATTTTCTTTAAAATTGATTTAACGCTAGGTTTAGAAGTTTCTTTTTGTTCATTTCCTTCTTTGCTAGTGTCATTAGATTGACAAATTGCATAATAAGCATACGAATACAAGAATACACGATATGCAATATTAAACATACTTGAATCATTAAAGGACTCTGGGAATACAGCTTGAATAAGTGGTTGACCAAAGAAAGTTGTTGAACCAAATACAAACAAAATTTCCATTACTTTCTTTTTGGTTGGATCTTTAACCCACATAAATAGAGCTTTAGCTAAGAAAATAAAGGCAATATAAATAATAAAGCCATAAACAAACGAGAAAATACAGCTCATAAAGTTTTCTCTTGTTACGCTAGTCATAAATGAACCAAATGCTAAGCATGGTAAGCAAATATTCATGACTATCTTTGTAAGTGTTTTACCTGTTGTCTCAGGAAGCGTTTTAGTTTTAGTAAAGATGAAACCAACTAAAATGATAAATACACTTTTAGCGATAGCAATCCATAGATTCATGGAACTTAATGCTTCTATGACATTACTACCAATATCAGTCAAATTAAACATAATATCAATCTCCTTCTTATCCATCAGCGGTTATTATAAAATAAATAGATGACAATGTTATAAAATAAGTTATAATAATTATACATATTTTAAATCAAAACTATTTTTTTTTATTATAAGTGAGGTAAATATGAATATTGAATACTTAAAAAACTTTGTTACTATCGTTGATGAAAAAAATATTTCGCTAGCCAGTAAAAAATTATTTATTGCCCAACCTTCTCTTTCTAACCAAATCAAGTACTTAGAAGATTTATATCAAACTAAGCTTATGTATCGTGGAGGAAAGAACATTAAATTAACCCCGGCAGGAAAAGAACTTTATCTTAAAAGCAAAGAAATAATTAAATTATACAATCAATCATTTGTTAATATTAATAACATTGTAAATGGCATGCATGATACTTTAAATATTGCTTTGCCTCCTTCGATATATAAGGAATTAATAAATAAAATCTTTCATACCTTTTTTAATCTTTACCCTAATATTAAATTAAATGTTTATGAATGTAATACTGTTCTTGCTGAACAATATTTAAATGAGGGTAAAGTTGATGTTGCTATCATTAACGCTAATATCAACAATCTTGATAAATATAATTACCGTATTTTAGAGCCAGAAGTATTCAAAGTTGTCTTACCACCTCAATCATTATTATTAGCAAAACAAGTTATTACTATTAATGATTTAGCAAATTACAAATTGGTTGTTCCTCGTGCTTATGAAGATAATATCATTGCTCATTTTCATCAATTAAATTTATCGCCAAATATTGTCGTAACAACCACTACTTCTTTAGCCGCTATTGAAATTGCCAAAGCCAAAAATCTTATAGCCATTGTTCCGCTTCCAAAAACCGAAGCTATTAATTATAATCAAAACATTAAAAACCTTGAACTTAAAAATATCAATCCATATTCATGTAAGGTTATTTGGCTTAAAGAAAAAGATAGTTCGAAAATCATTAATGACTTTTTAGAATTTTTAAGTTAATAATTTGTATAACTAGCATAAATTTGCTTATATTTTAAAAAAATAGTATTATTAAATTGAAAGAGGAAAAAAACATGAAAAAGAAACATAAAATAGCAAGGATTGTTTTAATTACTTTAGGATCTTTAATTATTGCAACAAGTGCAACAGTATTGGGATTATTTGCTTATTCTTGGAATTATAAGATTCCTGTTCAAGCAGAAAAAATCGAACCAACTGGCACTAATTTAATTTCTGCACAAAATCGTTCTTTATATGATAAGGATGGTAATATTATTAAATTAAATGGCATTAATGCGGGAAATATTTTACTTCAAGAAGGTTGGATGTCACCATTTGATTTAGAGCCAAAAAAAGGTAAAGATGGAAACCTTATTAAAGATAAAGACGGAAATCTATCTTATGATGAATTTTCTGAGGAAATGTTTTTAGATGCTTTAAATAAAAATGAGAATCTTAAAGATCATCAAGAAGAATTAAAAGAATATTATTATAAGTCTTTCTTTGATGAAGAAGATTTTAAAATTATTAAAAATGATTTAGGTCTTAATACTATTCGTTTACCTTTTTATTGGCGCAACATCTTAAATGATGATTTTACTAGAAAAGAAGAAAGCGTTGCATTTAGTTATTTAAATTGGTTTTTAGAAAACTGCAAAGAAAATGATTTATATTGTATCTTAGATTTGCACGGCGCTCCTGGTTCACAAAATGGTTATGAGCATAGTGGACTTATCGCGGATAAACCTGGATTTTGGGGTAATGAAACTTATGAAAATGCGGTTTTAGATTTATGGGATTATGTATCTAGTTATTATTCCACTACTAGAAGTGACCTTGCGTCTACTATTGCAAGTTATGACATACTAAACGAGCCACAAACAAGCAAAAAACTAGGTTCTACTACTAAAGTATGCTGGGATTATTTTGATAAAGTTTATCAAGTAATTCGTAAAAATAATGATAACCACGTTATAACTATGGAAGGATGTTGGGATTTCTCTACTTTACCAAATCCTAAAAAATATGGCTGGGAAAATGTAATGTATGAATATCATCATTATAACTGGCAAAATAATATTGTTACGATGGATATGTTTAAAATGTATCATATGATGCGTAATATTGGTAAAGATTATAATGTTCCCGTATTAATTGGTGAGTTTACTTATTTTGAAGATCGTAATGCTTGGAATTTTGCTTTAAATGAATGGTACGATAAATATAACTACAACTGGACAGTATGGAATTATAAAACTACTGTTACTGGTTGGTGGACTTCTTCTTGGGGTGTATATACTGTTAACTTAAATCTTGATACATCAAAAGAAGAAACAAAAACTAATGCCTTAACATGTACAGTCGAAGAATTTAAAGCAACATGCGACAAAGCTAAAACAAGCAATTGTAAAACTGGTACATTAAAAGAAGTCCTTGTCGAATATAAAAATAACAAGAATAAATAAGCAAACGAAAACGATGGCTCGTCACCATCGTTTTTAAATTTATTCTTTTTCTTGTTCTTCCAAACCTTCAGATAAATTTTTTTGTTCTTCAACAAATTTATTAGCTTTATTTATAATGCTTTTATTAACTTTAAATTCTTTATTACTTGGTTGATTAATAATGACTTGATCATAACTTAAATCTATACCATTACTTAAGAATAATTGGCGATATTCTCGAAGTAAGTCTCTTTGGACTTGATAACGATCTTCTTCCTTACATTTTGCCACTAATTTAACAGCAACATTACTTGCGCCATAACTAGAAACACCTTTGTAATATGGTCCTTCAATTATTTCAGGAATTTTATCTTTAAACTTATCTAAATTTTCCTTGAATAATTTCTCTATTAATTCAATAGGAACATCATATCCAAATTCACAATCCACAACTGCGAGAGATAATTCACGAGATAAGTTAACAACATTTTTAATATCGGAATTGTTAATAATTTTAATATTTCCCGCTGCATCAATTATCTTCGTTGCGCGAATACCAATTTCACTTACTGTGCCCCTAAAGTCATCAACAGACACTATTTCTCCCACTTCATATTCATTTTCAAAAATAATGAAAACACCAGCAATTATATCAGCAATTAATGATTGAGCACCAAGTCCGATAATAAGCGTAAGCACTCCTACTGATTCCCAAATAGCTTTAGTATTAACACCAAATGCATTCAAAACTAAGAAAATCAATGCAATTGCGCTTCCATATTTAATTAAACCATCTAATAAAGTTATAACTGTTTTAGCGCGATTTGATTTGCGCATAACGTTTTTAAACACTTTTCGGATGATTTTAGAAACAATTACCACCACTACAATTAAGATAGCACAGTGGATAAAAACTTTATAATGAGTACTTAATATATCTGGTAGAGCTGTAATATCCCAGACATTTTCCTTTGCCCATATAACAAATTTACTTGTATTTGGTAATGCTAATTCTAAAATCATAGTAGCAATAAATGCTGTTAGAATTAATGCTCCCAATACATAACTAATAATCTTTGATACTTTAACTTTTTTCTTTTCCATAGTTGTTTCCTCCATTAATTAGTAATTGTAAGATTATATGCTTTATATTTATTTCCTTTAATAGGAATATCAGCCTGAAACTCATCAAAATCATTTAAATATTTATTAGCAAAAATTGTGATATTCTTACCAATAGCATTTCCTTCTACACTTAACGATAAATTACTATCTACAACTAGCAAATCATAGGTAATATCATCAATTATGCAATTGCCATTTACTGATAGGTAGTTGTCGTTAGTAATATTAATAAGCGTTTGATTAGTTTCGTTATCATAAGTTGCAGAACAAACAAAATTGTTAGCAATATTGGTGCTAACACCTCCAGAAGGCATTTCCATATTTGTGTAATAATAAATACCATTATTAAGTAAAAGGTTATAATAGTAAAAATAATAATTATCCTCTGGTAAATCTTCAAGTATTGAATATTTATAATTTGAAATATTATGATAACCATTACGATAAGTTTTTTGTCCTGTTTCACTATCTACATTTTCTTCACTATAGATAAATGCATCATAATAAATATTGGAAGAATTTGTTACAAAGTCTAGATTTCTATATATATTAATTGTTCCATCATCATTATATGTAACTATGCTATCTCCAGGATTTATGCTGACATAAGTAAGCGGTTCTTCATTTAAGTCATTGATTTCATAAGCATTTAGGATTCTATATGAAAATGGTTCTTTCCAAGCAACTCCAGCATCATCTACTATTGAAATAGTTAAATTTGCACCATCACCTGAATTAACCTTATTTAAATAATAATCATTAGTTAATTCGATTGTTTCATTAATTAAATCCATTTCATCTTTAATGTTAATTTTATATGAAGAAGGCAATAAATAATCAAAATTAAATGTTACTGGCAATTGATCTTTACTTTCATAACTTTCAACTATAACATTTGTTACATCAAATTTGTAATTTAAATTGAATGTTTTTGGTGTTATTTTGATAGAATGCGGATATTTATCAATCATATCATCTTTAAAATTAAATGTGCCTTTAACTAGTAATTCTCCAATTTCGCCATTAAATTCATCAAGAACTATCGGTACTTTTTCAGTAACATCATCAAGATGTTTTATTTGCTCTTGATTTTGACTATTTAATTCCAAATCAACACTCAAAGAATCGACATCATAAATTGTTTCGACATTTAAAAATAGTACAAAATACTCTCCATCAAAATCAAATTCGTCACTAAGTGTTATTGAAGGAATTTCAATTACACTATAATCAGTAACCATATAGTTATTATATTTATGATAATCATCCGCGAATTTGCCAATATCAATATATTGAAAATAAATTTGACCAATACTTGGAATAATTAAATCAATGCTTTTATCATTGCCAATATATTCATCAATAACATTTCCCTCTTTATCTAACACATTAAGTCCATATTGATATGCATATGGAAATTCACTAGTAAAATTAGTATCAATATGCACATTAACAGTCCCATCATCATTAAAAGTATATTTTGCATCTTTAGGACTAACTTTCTCATATGTAGCACTATAGGATTGATCTAAATTAAAATCTATTTTATTTGATGAATAAAGGAGAATATTTTCTTCTTCACTCTTCATGTAGAAAATATCATATTGATAAGATGTAATTCCGTAATACACAAAAGAATTAAGTACAAAATTATTATCTTTTATTTCCAAATCATTAATCCCATCGATATCAATTAATTCTTCACCTATATATTGATCAATTAAAGCAAAACAGCGATAATTAGGATTAATATTAATAATTTTGCCTTCAACTACTATTTGATTTATTAATGCATTATTTATAATTGAATTTTCAAGTATTTGTACTTCAGTATTAAAAATATTTATCATAGGAATTACTCCTACTAAGGAAGCAGAGACAACCGCTACTGCGGAAGTTAAAACAACTGAAGATTTTGTAACAATCGATTTACCAATATTTTGTGCAGCATTAGAAATCTTTTCAATTTGTTTGATAGTTTCTTTAGAATCTTTTTTTATGGTGTTGTGTGAAGAATCTTGGTTATTTTCAGAATTTACTTTGCTTTCAAAAGATTCATCAACTTTAAATTCTTTAGCAAAATCATGTCTTTCAATAGGAAAATAAATTTCAGCTTTGAAGGATTTATACTCACTGAAATTATTATCTTCTGATATTGATTTATTTAACTCTGACTGATTAATTTTCATTTACTAATTTCCTTTATTTAATTCTATTTTAACTAAAGTTAAAAAGCAAGAATTATTATTCATTATTCAGAATACTTCAACAATTACTTATTTTCATAAACATTCATTACTTTTACTAACTATTAAGTATAAATCATAAAAAAACATTTTCTCTTGAATAGTTAATTAATTAGCTATAAGATAATTTTGTAAGACAAAAAGGAGCTAAGTGTGGAAAATATGAAAATTTTAAAGCAAGGTAAAGAAACCAAAGTTACATGTCCAGCATGTAGAGCACAATTATCTATTACAGAAACTGATATTCAACACCAACCATACCCATTTGGTGATGAAAATAGAGGTTTCATTATTTGTCCTAGTTGCGGTAAACGTATCAATTTAGAGCGTAGTGTTTGGACAAACAATTGGAAAGTTGTTGAATAACCATTTTAAGTTAAAAAGACTTAGCATAATCAAATGTTAAGTCTTTTTTTACTAAATATAATATTTTATTGTTCTTAAATTTTTAACAATTAAATTTTAGTTTGCAAAATGTATTTATCTTATTCAAGCAATATATAATAGTAAAATTTATTTTAATATTTTCAAATAATAATTTCTATTTCAATTTATATTTATAAGTAAAACCACCATTATGATTAGTATTGGCTTTTTCAATAAATAACTTAAGTTGGTAATTATTAACAGAAGTTGAAAATTCATAACGGATTTCGAATGTAAACACTGAACCATCTAACAAATATCCATCATCATCTATTGTTGTATCCGAAACATAATAGAATTTATAAAGTGGCGATGGATTTGTATCATGATAATCCGCGATAACAGTTTTGTTAACAATGTTATAATAAGTTACATCTTTTCCATAAGCAAATGGCGTGGCAACCCCAAATTTGCCAGCAAAATTCGTTTGAAAATAATTTAAATATGTAGCAGCATTGCTATTTAAAATGTCTTCAGATTCACAAGCTTGTGAAAAAGAATATCCTCCATTAAACCAACTAGTAGATGAATTAATATCACCGGTACATCCTGATGGTTGAGGTAAATTACTTAAATATTTATCACTTAACTCTTTTTCAGTAAACCACGCTTTGGAATCATGATTATTACCTCCACCAATGCTAATATGCTCTTCATTACAAGACATTAAGCTAAAGCATGCAATTCCTAGCACTAATTTTAAAACTATTTTTTTATTCATTTGTTTTTCCTCCATTAGATTTAATCAAATTATATAGGTTTCTTTATATTTTGTTTATTTATTTTTTAATGTTATTTGAATTGCCGGACGGATTGAATGACTGCTTCCATCAACAGCATATTTAGATAAATAGCCACTAGAATTAACATTCCAGGCACAATAACTATATTCATCCGTAGATGAACTTGTCCAGTATGATCCATTATATTTTAAATTTGAAGTAGTGTTATACCAAGCACCTCTTACACGTGCGTAATCTGTTGTTTTTGAAGTACGTGTTATAGATGATTCATTAATATCACTGTCAAAGCCATAATTAGCATTTATATAATCATCTTTTGTTGGTAAAAATACTTTGTCTAACTTATCGTTTACGATACTGGTTTCTTTAATAAACTCATTATTACCAGTAAAAGCTGTAGCATAGAATTCTTCATTAAGCCAATTTCTAATATCGCTATACTTATAATTATTTGGTAAAACAATATTATTTTCTATTGTTCTATTTTCATAATTTTCATAAAATCTATGAGCATCTAATAAGTATGATGATAATAAGTAATAACTTCCATCACTATTATTAATAATGTTCCATTGAATTGGTTCAACTTTAAACCAATACTCATTACCATTAATAATGCTAGTGCCATCATCAAATGTATATTTTTCATTATTATAGACATTAGCCACTTCTTTTACATAATATTCATTATCATATAAACACCAATTATTTGCATTGATTGGCGCTAAATCATTAAGAACAGAAATTATATTTTGATCATTTATATGTGTTTGAGGATAGTATCCGTATTCAACTATTTTACTATCGCTTGATAAAATTGGTTCATTACTTGGATAAACTTTATCTTTATCATAGGAAACATATGTTGCTTTATAAGTTGTGTCTTCAGTTAGTGGAGCAGGCTTAGGCATCCATCCAGAAAAAACATAAATTGTGGAATCTGTCCCTTCTTTAGTAGGTTTATTCCCTTTATAAGTTGGGACTTCTCCTTCTTTAACTTTTTCACTATTTAATACGTCACCATTTTCATCTAGCCAAGTAACATTAAATTCTTTTTTAGGTACATCTGGTTCTTCATTTGGATCTGCCACAAATTCAATACCAGTAATAAATAATGGCTTTTTATTTGTAGTAGCAATTTTCAAACTTTTTGTTGAAGGAACATCAAAACTAATTTGCTTGATATTTTTGTTTTCTACAATTTCTTTACTAGTTTCTTCTAAACCAGCACAAGTTGTCGCAATGGTTTTATTATCAGTTTCTGTGCCATTCCAGTCTAAAGATGCACTATCACCAATACGAAGTTTACCACTCGCTAAATATGCATAACCAGATACTTTAACTTGTGTTACACTTTTGCTTAAAGAAAAAGTAACACTACCATTCGCGGATGTAGTGCCAAGTTTAAGCATATCACCCGCTAGCCACTTATTATCACCGCTACCACCATTGCCGCCGCCATAAACTAATTCAAAATCACTAATTGCGGTAATAATTCCCGATTCATGTGTTAAATTAAACATCTTAAAAATATCATTAGCATTATCAAGCTTTTTAGCAGTTTTACCTGTCATTTCATATTTCACTTCATATGAAGTTTGTAAAGATGTTAAATCTTTATCAATTAATAAAACATTAATTGCTACATCCATATTTGGCATAACGAAACTATAAGTATCGTTGTTAAGAGTTAAGATATCATTATTAGCCTTTACTTCTTTTATTGCTTTATTTTCATTTGTAACATTAACGCTAAAACTAACTTCTTCACCTACTTCATAAGTATCGTTAAGTCCACTAACTACAAAATCATCACTCTTATTGATAGTAACTTTATATTTGCTAGTTACTGAAGTAGATGAACTAGATGATGGTGTCGTACTTGTTGAAGGTACTGTGCTAATAGATGAAGAAACACTATTAGATATACTTGAAGGATTATTAGATGTAGAATTACTAATTGTACTATTTGAACTAGAAACTGGAGAATTCGATGTTGACGGATTAGATGATGTAGAATTGTTTTTATCACATCCAACCATTAATAAAGATATAATTGATAAGGTATAAATAATTTTACTTAATTTCATATATTAAAAATCCTTTTTATTCTTGATGAGTATTTTTATAATTTTCAATTGCCAGTCTTAAATCATCCCAAGACACACAAGCACGCATATTTTTTGCTATTGTTGTGACTGCTTGTTTAGCAGATTTTCCTTGTTCTGCCATAGTCATTGCTTGACGTACTTTACTAGGACTAACTTCACAAGCCTCATAAATCCAAAGTAATAATTCAGGGCATAATAATTTCTTATAAACACGGTTTTCTGCACTTTCATCCCAAGTTAAAGAACTATCTTCAATACTTCTGAGCAACCAAGAATCAATAAAATGCCATTTTTGATCTGGCTCATGTCTTTCTTTATCAACAATTTTACCAACTTCTTTAGCGTAATCTAAATATCCGCCACTAGTTTGTTGATATTTTTCAATAAACTCATCTGATAATGGATAATGAGCTGGTTTTGTTAATAAATAATCATAAATATCTTTCATAGTGATTATCTCTTCACTAGCCTGTCGATTATTTGCTTCTTTTTCTTCATTATTAATAACTTTAGTTCCTTCGTTAATTGCATTATTAACTTTATTAGCATTATTAGAATTACATATTGTTAATCCTATTACTAACGCTAAAGCACTAAGTAGTGATCTTCTTTTCATTCAAGTTCCTCCAAAATTCATCGCTTTTATTATGAATATAATAAAAATAAAAAGCAAGAAAATTACTAAACCTTTACAATTTAAAAAAACATTTATTTTGTTGTAAATTATTAAAAAGTGCTATAATACCGGTTAGAGGTGGCTAACTATGAAATTTTATGAATCTGGAAATAAAAATCTTCCAGTAATTATGCTTATTCCTGGTACTTGCTGTCATTATAGTTTATTTGATCAAGTTCTTCCTGGATTACAAGAAAAATTCTATACCGTCGTTGTATCTTTTGATGGATTTGATGAAAATGAAAAATCGGAATATATAAGTATGACAGATGAAACAATTAAAATTGAAAAATACATCAAAGATAATTTTAATAATCATATCTCTTGTATTTATGGTTGCTCTTTAGGTGGATCTTTTGCTTCTTATTTAGTACAAAGAGGCAATATTAATGTTGATCATATCATTTTAGGAAGTAGTGATATGGATTCTAGTAATAAACTTACTGCCGCTATAAAAGGAAAAATTATGGCGCCTATAATGTATAAGATGATAAGTACTGGTAAACTTCCTAATTTTATGACTAAAAAATTAGAAAAAATGAAAGTTGAAGAACCAGTAAGATATGAACAAACACTAAGTTTTTTAAAATCTTTTATGCTTCCAAGTATTAAAAATGTTGTTACTAAAAAAAGTGTCTATAATCAATATGTTTCTGATTTAGTAACTAAAATTGATAAAGGCATTGAAAAAGAAGGAACAACAATTCACGTATTCTATGCTTTAGGAATGGGGAAAAAGTATCGTAAAAGATATCTAAAACATTTTAAAAATCCAGATATTAGAGAACAAAATATGAATCATGAAACATTCTTCTTTTGTCATCCCCATGATTGGACTAAAGAAGTCTTTGATTGTGTATTTAATTCTCAAAATAACAGATAGACACACAAAAACCATCGTCAATTTTTTCAACGATGGTTTTTCATTTTATTTAAAGTCTTCTTTTACTTTCTTTTCAACTTCATTACATATAACTTGTAATGAACAAGAATGACAATCCATTTTAACTTTATTCATTAAATGATCTAAAGCTTTGGTAATGTTCTCTTCTTTTTGAATTAATTTAGCAAGGCTAGCATAATCGTAACTATCATTATTAATAAAAATCACTTTAACATTTTTGATAAATGGTAATGCTTTATAATTTTTAATGAAGTAACTTCCTAAAGTAGAAAAATCAATTTTATCTTTTTTTAAAGCATTTTTAGAAACTAAAATACTTTCTTTTTGATTAAAAGTTGATTCTCTTACCATTACTCCATCAAGATTAAAATGATATTTAACATAATCAAATTTACGAATGTTTTGATATAAGGTATTGTTTTTACCAATACGCTCATTATCAATACTTGCAATAGTAATACGAGCATAATTCTTATCTTTTTTTAAACTAGATAAATCTTCGCCAATAAGAATTACTTCATCTTTTTCAATGTTTTCATCAGTCAATAAAGAAATATTTAATCCGTGTAAAGTACCTCCACCAAGTTCAAAGGATTTATCATTTTTAAAAATGATTTGGTTAGGATTTTCTTTAAATTCTTTATTTACATCTACTTTTAAATCATTAAAAGAATAATTGGTATTTAATTTATTTATTTCCTTAATGATTTCATCATAAATAAACATAATTAAATTTTACGATTTCTCTTTCTTTTATCATAAATTTTGACAAATTTTGATTCTAAAAATGCCATAAATTTCATATCTAAATTAAAGAAATAAACAACAAATAATAAGCCAAATAAGATTAAAAATGCACCAACAACAGTTAAAATAATGCTTAAAGCAAGATGCATACCTAAAGCCTTAAAAACTGTCCAACATAGTACAATTAAAGCTGTTCCGATAATCATACTATTCTCCTTTTGCTAAACCTTTTTGTCTAGCAAACTCAGCGGCACCCAAAGCACCCATAAGTTGAGGATCAATTGGTAAAGAAACGACTTTTAAGTGTAATACTTTTTCGATTGCTTCTTTTAAGCCATCATTTTTAGCACATCCACCTGTTAAAGTAATGTTATCAACTGCACCAGCTTTTTTCGCCATTACGAAACAACGTTTAGCAACAGAGAATTCAATACCAGCAGCAATTTCATCCATTGGTTTTCCTTCACCAACAAGAGAGATAACTTCACTTTCCGCAAATACTGTGCATTGAGCGGTAATAGGAATAATATTTTTAGCTTTTAAAGATAATTTTGAGAATTGATCTAAATCCATTTCAAACGCTCTTGCCATTGCTTCAAAGAATCTTCCTGTACCCGCTGCACATTTATCATTCATTGCGAAGTTAAGAACAGTACCATCTTTATCAACAGCAATACCTTTAACGTCTTGTCCACCAATATCAATAATAGCCTTAACATCCGGATTAGCAACATGTACGCCCATTGCGTGACAAGAAATTTCAGAAATATTTTCATCGGCAAATGGGACTTTATTTCTTCCATAGCCTGTACCAACTAAGTAAGTTAAGTCTTTTGGAGACTTAAGTTCTGGAACTTGGGCTACTGCTTGATTTAAAGCATCTTCTGCACTTAATACTGAATTAATTCTACTTCTTAAGGTAACATTTGCTACCATTTTACCATTTTCATCAATAATTACACACTTTGTGTAAGTACTACCTGAATCACAACCACCAAAAAATTTCATTATAATTTCCTCCTACCATGATTTTGCATCATCTAATATTTCTAAGCTTGGATCAATTGGTTCTTCACGCATAATAGAACGCATATAACGGTTAACATCATCACGAATACTTTGACGTGAGATAACACGTGGATCCATTAGGTCATGGTTAACCCAAATTAATCTAATACCATGTTCACGAGCGCGTTGCTCAAACAATCCATGCATTCCATCTAAAGCCTTACAAGAAATGTGTTCCCATAAAATAACCATATCAGCTTTATAGTAATCACAGAATCTCCATAAGTCATCAAGTAATACTTCATAACCACCATGAGTTCTATTTCTCATAATCATTTCTTGATATAATTTAGCAATATCATAAATTGCTTGTTTTGGATCATCTTCCGAAATTTGGTTGAAATATACTAATGATAACATATCCACTAAAGGAAGAATTCCCCAACAGTTTTGAAGCCAAGGTAAGAAATCAGTATAGAATTGCGATTGAACGCCCCAAATAATGGCTCTATGACGATATTCTTTAACTATTTTAGCTTTACGCGCAAATGCCTTTTGGGCAAGTTTTGTAATCTTTTGATCTGCTTTAACGAAAGCATCAACACGGCCCGCAACAGCCATATAAGTTGTTTCAGAATATAAAGCTAAGTTAGCGCCAATGACTTGTGGATACATAGTTCTTGACATTTCCATCCAACCCACTCTATTTCTTGTTTCTTCATTAAATCTTTTTGCACATTTGAAATAATGATTCCAGTCCCATTTTTCACCAGTATGTTTTTCAATAAACTTAATAGCGTTACGAATTTCTTGGGCAGCATATTCTTGAACGCCTTCTTCAGTATGACGAAGTGGCGCGGCAATTTGGAAAGTAGGAATACCATACTCTTCGTATTTTTTAGCCATAATACCATTACCCATTAATGAACCATCACAAGTTGTATTACATTGAACGGCACATGCACCAAATATTGGCATATCATCATCAATAGCAACACCAGCTTCAGCAGCAGGCATTGGACATACATCACCTGGCATACCCATTTCTTGTACGACATCAAGATAATGTGTAACTGCTCCGCCATTAAGTAACACTGAAACATATACTGCGGCGGTTTCCCAGCTAACTGCCTTTAAATTTGGGAATCCACACATAATACAGAACATTTCATTTTCATCAAGGACAACAATCTTCTTAGATAATTTTTTATTATTTCCACAGTTTCTATCAGCGTGGAATGCGGTATTAAGAAGAGCGGCAACGTCTTTTGCTACTAAGTCATACTCAGTATGAGCAATACGTAAATGCTCACCTCTTAAACCAACTGTATGTTTATCAATCATCATTGGAACTGCTAAATAGTTAAGCATCCAACGATAACGGAAAAATCCTTTTAAATTTGCAGGTTTAACAATAAATTTACCTAACATAAGCATAATTTTTAACCAACACTTGAAATCATATAAAGTGTCAACCAAACCACGCCATTCTCTTCTTGATCTTACTCTTTTACCATTATAGAACTTTCCTAATGGTTCGCTACCAACTTTCTTTCCCATTATTTATTTCCTTCCTTTTGAATCTTTTTAATTTCAATACTTTCTACAAACGCTTGAACTCTTGTTCTAATTTGACCAGAATTACCGACAGCGTAAGGACGGTCAATAGATAAAACAGGATAATTATATTCATCTCTTAAAGCATGGGTACCAGTCATTCTTTCATAAGCCCATGGATCACAGAATTTCATTTGTTCATAAATTATACCATCAGCTTTATAAGTTTTAGCTAATTCATTAACATATTCTTTTCTTCTTTTGAATTTATCCATGTTCATATGACGAGGACACATACAAGCATACATGTATTGTGAACAAATTTGTGTTAAGACATCATCTTTGTCATTAAGCACAATTTCTTGACGTCCAGGAAGTGAACCAAAGCAGAAACGATCCGCAACTACAAGAGCACCTGATTCTTCAATAAGCTTAATCATATCGACATCATCAACTTCTGAACCAACCACTACTACTCTTGCACGATATTTTTTCTTTTCATCTGGAACACGAGTTTTAAGTTCTTCTAATGTCTCTTCTAATTTATCAATTAATAAATAATGTGGGCAAACATAAGTGGCCATAGTAATAATATGAAATTCATAACCTGTGATACGTGGGTTATCTTCTTTTCTAAATTCACCAATTTCAGTAATTAAGCGGCAAAGTTTGTTATATTCTTTAACAGCTTTTCTTAGTGCTTCATCACTTACATCAGTACCAAAATGTTCATGTAAAGAATTAAGTATTTTCTTACGGCATTCAGAGACATATAAAGAAAGACCATTTTCATCAGCTTTCATTGGTACTTCTAAGTACTCAAAGAAAAAGTCTTCTTTCGGCATAGTTTTTAATAATTCCATGTTTTCTACACAACGGTTAATCATTGTACAACCATCTGGTGCAAGTAAACAATCTAAGAATTGATAACCACCTTCAATTGCTCTTTCTAATAAGGCACGAGTATATTCACATAAGAAAGATGTCATGTAATAAGTACCCATTTCTAAAGAGCCAGTTCTTGGTGCACGTAATCTAGAAGAGAAAATACCATCTAAATTAAGTAAAACTTCTGGAACTTGGTAACAAACGCTACCAACACACTTTTTGCCTTCTTCTTTTGCTTGTCTAACTAATTCGTTATTAGCGTCATCTAATAATTTTTCAAAATAATATAAATGTTTTAAGTCTTTCATAAATCCTCCTAGTTACTATAAAATACCTAATTTTTCTAGTGCCACTTTTGTATTCTTTACAATACTTGTGTTTTCATCTAAATCAAATATTGATTTACCTTCTACATCACTCATCATCATGTTTTTATCATCAGGGATAACACTTAATAAGTTTAATCCCGATAAATCTAATTTTGTAACATCTACTTGTTCATTAACACGGTTAAGAATTAAACCATCTTTTTCATACATCACAAGTTCGTTAGCAACTTTTTTAATTGTTTTATCAACTTCAATACCTTTTTTTGAAGCATCTGACACTAAGATCAAGTGCGTTACTTTTTCCATGACTCGGCGATTAACTTGTTCAATACCTGCTTCGCCATCAATAACCACATAATCAAAGTTTGAAGCAATTAAGCCAATAACCTCTTTTAAATAAGCATTAACTTTGCAATAACATCCGCTTGCTTCTGGTCTTCCAATAGCAAGGAAAGAAATATTATCTATTTCCACTAAAGCATCAAATAGTTGGAATTTTGCTTCACTTAATATTTGCAGTGCGGCTTTAGAATCGCCATCACTTGCATGTTGAATAAATAATTTTCTTATATCATCAACAGTCGAAGAAGAATTAACTCCTAATGCCGTTGATAATCCAATTGCAGGATCAGCATCAATTGCTAATATTTTTTTATCTGGATATCTTTCATGAAGTAAACGAATAGATAAAGCTGATATTGAAGTTTTACCTACTCCGCCTTTACCACAAAAAGCAATAATAACTGGTTTCTTACTCATGAGCGTTACCTTCCATATGCACAATGACATATCCATCCACCAAATTTGCTTTAGTTAATGTTCCTTTAAAACGTAACTTTTTTTCCATTAAATCAGTTAAAACAACTTCATCTTTAATGACTTCAATATTCATAACGTTTTTCATGATTATATTTTCTTTATTTATTTCATCTTTGTATATTGTTGATAAGCACATAACCATTATTCCTTTTCTAAAAGATTTAAAGCATCTAATAATTTTTGATTTCCATCTTCATAACTTTTAATTGATTCAATTACCTTGTTATAAGATTCTAAATTAATGCTTTTTAAATCACTTGCTAAATCTAATAGTTCCTTACTATGAGACTTATTATGTTGAACTAAATATTTTATCAATACGATTAGTTCTTTCTTATTTTTTCCTTTTTCTTCCATACGTTAAATACTCCAACAACAATCCAATTTCGGTATAATATTACCTAAACACTAACACTAGATTAACACTTTGAAAAACTAGTGTCAACAAATAGCGAAAAATAGAATATTTTTCAACAATTTATCGGCTTGTGTTCATACTTTTTTAACCAAAAATTAACAAAAAAAAGATAATCTGAAACAAATCAAATTATCTCATTAATATCTTCATTAAAAATATAACTTCATGCTTTAATTTCTTCTGGCACATAAATAAATCCTTTGTCAACACAAACGTATGTAGCTTTCGGATTTTGATAAGTATTTTGAATAAATGGATATTTAATCCAAATTGGTGTTGAATAGCCTACGCCAAGCTCTAAATATAAAACCTTTTTATTCTTATTTTCTTTAATAAAAGCAGCAAATCTTTTTTTAGCTAAATGCCATCCCTCATCTTCTACAAATGTATCATCACATCTTAAATTAGTAGTCATTGGTCTTCCACATTTTGGACACATTGGAAAAAGATTAGTGGGTATTTTATTATCTTTAATATTTTTAATCATTTCTAGGATTTCTTTTTCATTATCATATGTTTTATTATGACAAGGAACACTACATTGAAATAAACCATAATCACCTTGCATATAAAATAATCTTGATTTTGAAAAACCAACGAGTTGAAACTGATGATCAACATTTGTGGTTATAACAAAATAATTTTTAT
>ERZ808292.176-NODE-176-length-18900-cov-26.240728_pt1 | contig 18900 bp, 18 predicted proteins | sample MGYA00521275_ERZ808292 | MGnify/ENA primary metagenome ERZ808292 (study PRJEB31516, sample SAMN03275613) | gut metagenome | biome: mammalia-associated habitat; material: feces | host: Papio cynocephalus | place: Kenya | collected 2012-07-26 ... | reverse complement strand
GACTACATTAAGTACAATCAACGTACCGCAGAAAACTACATCATCGACTATCTGAAATATTCCTGCGATTGTGACCCTGAGGACTGGGATGTTGCGAATGCCGCGTATGAACTGTTGGGTTGGATGGCTGATAACGAGTGCATCACGTTTGACGCGGTTCCGGCTGATGTGTTTGTGGATATTGTCGCTGAGAATGCGGAATGAAATAAGCCCCAACCGATTGGTCGGGGCTTTAGTGTATGTGAACGCATAACGAGAAAATCGTTTATGTTTACAAACATAATAATATAGGCCACTTGGCGTGTTTGTCAAGTGGCCTATTGTCGTGACAGCGCAACTAGGCGGTTTGCCTAGCACTGATTATTATACACGCTTGAGATACCATGTTTTTTTAGTGACTGGGCATAGGGCAATATAGCGTGTTGCTCCACTGTAGGCTTTGTAGTGCGCCCAGATGTAGCCGTCTGCGATAGTGCCGCCTGCCTGTAAGGTGACGGTTTGGCCTTTGGAATATTGTGCGAGTGCCTTGCCACTGAGCGATGGCTTGTTCCTCACTTTGAGCGAGTCCACTGTGACCATGTATTTTCCTGCGATGATTGTCGGCGTAGTTGTGGTTGGCGTGGTTGTGGTGGTGGCAGGTTTGACGATTGTCGTGGTGGCGCCTGCGTATTTGTTCCATGCGTTGAGGTCGCCGTAGAATTTGTCTAGATCGAGCGCCCCGTCATATCCGTTGAGATGTCCGTTACTGGAATATTGGCGAATGGCGCAAGTGTATGAGCCTTCGTTCCATGGCGTGGTTTGGTATCCGGTCGTATTGTTGTTGGCGTATTGTGCTATCCAGAGTCCACAATTCTGCCGATCTGCCACGGTTTTTACCTGCTGGTATCGGGAGGTTTGGACGTAGATGATTGGATTGATGCCGGTACGGGTTTTGATTCGGGTCACTATCGATTCGAGATAGGACTCGTTGCCCCATTCGTTGTTTTGATTGCTTTCCCAATCCAGACAGAGGATGCCGTGGCCTACGTAGTTTTTGCAATTGTCGATGAAATAATCGGCTTCGGCGGTGGCCCCGATTCCTGAAATGTAATGGTAGATGCCGAACGGTTTGTTGAGCTTCAATGCCTGTTGTACATGTTTGTCGCATGATGGATTGACGTATGATGTGCCTTGCGTCGCCTTGACGATTACAAAATCGCAGGGGACTTTGGCGAGGTCTAATGTTGCTTGATAATTGGAAATGTCGATGCCGTTCATGCTCATTTGTTGTCCTCCTCCGTCTTGTTGTTGGTGTTGTCTTTCGTGGTGTTGAAAATCTTCATGAAGCCTTTGTTAGCGATTTCGGGGTTGATTTCGCAGAGGTTTTCCACGATGGACGTTAGTTCGATCAGGCTGATGCCTGCCGAAGTGACCGCGAGCACGTTGAGCGGGAGGCCGAGCTGTGTGTGGATGTTGAAGATGTCGATTGCCTGACTGAGGATAATAATGAGGATGTAGGCGAGCTTGTGCATGAGTCCTTCGCGCATTTTCGCACTGGAGATGTTGTGCTGGACTCCGGCTTTGAGGATGCCGGTGAGGTAGTCCATGGTGATGAAGAATAGGACTGCTCCGAGAGTCCATAATATGGTATTGTTGGTTGTCATTGTTTGTCCTTTCCTATTGGCCTAGCAGATTTCCGATGATGAGGTTGAAGTCTGCTTTTACTTGTGTGCTGTCGAATCTGAGTTTGCCGACTCGATAGGCGGTGGTGAGTCGGCGGATTACGTCGTCGGTTTTTTTGACGTACCATGTTTTTTCGTCAACGTGGGTGGGGTCGAGCGTGTATGCTGGCCTGTCGTGTTTGCTTGGTATTCGGCGGCTTACGTATTGTGCCACATTGCCTTTTCCGTCGAGCGTTATCCAGATTCCGAATCGTGCGTAGTCGGCGGTGTCGAGCACGTATGAGAGTGACGCGTTTTCTGGGATTGGACAGATCAGCGTGTCGGAGTCATCGCGGAACTGATTGCGGATCGCGTAATCCGCGTAATCCGTGTCATAGTGTTCGAGGAACGCGCCGAATTTTGAATGTGCTACTTTTGCGCTGAAGCCGCCATAGTCGGCGAGTTCCAAGCAGATGAATCCGTCGCAATAAAGCCGGTATTGTTGCTGTTTGGTTTGTTGTTGTCCGATGTCGAGCCGATATTTTGCAAAATACGGGTTTGCTTTCTGCACCGCGTTGCTGAGGAATAATACACGAGTGCGATCCTGCCACCGATCTACGGTGTTGTAAAATTCGCTGAATGAGTTGACTTCGTTTTGAAGGTATCGTTGATTGTCTGGGAAGATTTCATCGAAAATGATGAGATGTACTTTTGGATATGCGACGGATTTTAGGCCGCCTGCCTGACTGAGTGCGATGAAGTGACAGCAGGTTCTCCAGTCTTTTTCAGCCCATTCGGTTTTGTGGATTTCGCCTTTGCTTCCGTTGATGCGGAATTCGACGTGCGGGAAGTATTCTTGGATGTCTTTGAAGAAGGTTTCCTTGCGGTGTTGTTCGACGTCGGTGCGCCTCAGATAGATGAATTCATGCCCGTTTTTCAAATATTCTTTGATGCCGTATCGTTTCGCGGCGAAGGTTTTGCCGAGGCCGCGCGCTCCGATGATGAAATTCCATGTGGCGTTTCGGGTGAGGATGGAATGGAGGTTGTAATAGTCGTTTTCGTCGAGGACTTTTACCATTTCCGCTCCTTTCCTGATATGGGGAAGGGGCGCGAGATGAACCCATTCGAATCTCGCGCCCCCCTGTCCTGCCTATCGAAGGGCACGTCATGCAAGGTTGCAAACCATGACGTGCGTTATCAAGTATACCATGTGTTAGAAGCTTGGTGGATTTGATTTTCCATCCCAATTCGCCAAAAGACTGTAAGCGGTGTTGTAGCGTGTCGTGTAGGGGCCGAAGGGTGACGTGGCGAGGATATTCGCTTTCAACCCAGCCAAGTCTGATGCTTTCGGCACTTTCAACGCGCCTGCCGGTGATTGGTGGTATGCCGTCACCCACAATATTTGCATTTTTTGGTCTGTGTAGGTTTGCGGATAACCGGCATAATCTTCGGCGAACTGTTCCCGCTGTCCTTCATGCGCGGCGCTTCGCGACGCCCACGTTTTGAACGCCGAAGCTTCAGCCGAGGTGAGTGCGCGAGTGAACGTGCCGCCCGATTCCATCAAGGACGCTATTTCCGGCGCGGCTGTTTTGAATGCCGCGTATCCTTCCGAATCTTTGGCTTTCATCTTGTTTAGCACCTGCAATCGTCGGCCGAAACTCCATTGCGCGATACCGATTCCTTGCAACGTGGATTCCACGGCATCCCACCTACAGCTTGATTCGACGGTACCGACAACGTAGAGTGCGAAGGAATTGTTCGAGCTGGTACTGCTGTTCGGGTGGCCTTGACCGTTGCTGGAATCGGGTTGCGTGGTACTGGTTTTCTCCAACCAATTTTGCGCGGTGGTCTTCCAAAACGTCCGTATCGTGGTGCCGCTGTTGGTCGTATCATGCAGTATGAGATGGTCGCCTGACTGTTGGATCCATGCGGCGTCAGCATTGCCGGTCGTGAAGCCGGGATTGTTGTTACCAGTGTTATTGTTGTCGCCGCCACCTGACACGGTACCACCTTCGGCGAGGTTTTTTGGATGCAGATACCCCAAGAATTCGTAGAGCTCGAACGTCATGATCTTGGCGGGATTCGGGTTTTGCGATAGTACGGTGATTTTGTTGTTATCCACGCCTGCTTTGGTGACGATGCTGACGTGTGAGCCGCTGTGCTGGCTACTGAAGTTCCAAAAGGCGACGTCTCCGGCGACTGGGGAATATGAGGCGTCTTTTTTTTCGAAAATCGTGCTCATTTTCGCGTTGGTGGGGAAATGCGTGTAGTTTCCTGCCGCATATCCGGTTGGCGTGATGCATTCCTGCACGCTACAACCGTACATGTCCATACAGTATTTTGCCCAAAGATCCCAGCATTGTGCGCCATATGCGCCGTCCATGTCCCAATATTTGCCTTGGGTTTGGGACACCCAGTCTGAAAAACTTAATGCCATGTGACTTATTCTAGCCACATGGCATTAAAACATCGGCTTGATGTCAGATGATTTTAATTGTACCGAAATACAAATGATTGGCGGTGGTCTCCGTCACGCTGTCCGACAATGCGATACCATCGCTGTTGCCGCACGCGAGAATCGACAATGCGCAACCGCCATTACGGAACTGCACTTTGCTGTTCGGCCCAAGAGAGGAAGTGACCATGTATGTAAAGTTAGAACATCTGTCCGAACACTCGATTTGCGTGCCCGAATTCGTAATTTTCACGACGCCTTCGGCTGGAACTCGTAAGCCTCCGGTTCCGGTCGGCATCAATTTGTTTATGGTCAGGTTGCCTCCGACTTGGAGCAGTCCGCTGAACCGTAGTGGCCCGTGAGCGCTGTCATCGAGTGTCGTTGACACTTTGACGCACATGGGAGGATTGACAAAAGTGGGAATTTCGAAAAGTGACACGCATTGGTTTACCGTGGTGAAATTCGGTTTCAGGGAATCGTCGACGAGTTCGACGGTCTGCGCGGTTTTGGCGGTATGTCCACCGATGGTGCGTGGGACTGCCTGACTTGCGCTTGCAAGCCACCCTCCCCAATTCATCATTGACGTTGCATCATCATTGGCGATGCTTCGCGCACAATACCACAGATTGCCATCCGATGTGAATTCCCCCGCCTCGTATTCGCCTATACGACGGCTCACTTCGGTGTCCGTCCCAAGCAAAGTATGCCAGTAAACAGCCTGCGTGGTTACGTCGAAGCTCCACGCGAAAAGCCTTGTGGTGGTGCCGAAGATGACGTTGTTGTATGCGGCAATACCCTGCCGTTCGAAATCCGCGCCGGTAGGCGAATCACCGATTTTGGTCGCCGTGTACGAACTGCCGTCCTGCTTGATCTCGTAGATGTCGCTTTTGTTACGACAGACTGCGAACACTCTTTTTGTGATCGGGTCGCGCGTGATCCCAGCGATGGCCGACAGCGGCACATTGACGGTGGTTATAGTGCCTCCGTTGGGATCGTATGCGCGGATACCTTGAAGGTCGGTCGCACCATCATCGGCCACCATGCCTGCGATCCAAAGCGGATTATTCGGCGTCCAATCCCCCATCCACGCCATATCATTGATGTGGCCGAGATTCGTGGTTTGCTTTGTCGTGATCGTATTGTTTGCGATGTTGACGGTAATCAGTAACTGGTTAAGGTTGCCGGAATTGAGGTCATCACATCCATAATACGCGAAATCACCGTTACGTACCGTGCTTTGGACACCGAAACCATGGGTGATGAAATGATTTTGGAGGATCAGCGACAATGTTTTATTGGTGACGTTAAGATGTGCGTCAACTCGTGTCGCGATTTTTGAGGCGGCGGCAATCTGTTTTTTTACAGTGGTCGCATTGTCCACGCTGTCTGCGCCCAATGCGTTGAGGAGACCTTTGTTGGTTGTCGCGTCGGTGGCGGCTTGATCCCACTTGGTTTTCGCCGTGGTCGCATGATCGGTGGTATCGGCACCCAATGCGGCGAGGAGACCGTTGTTGGTGGTCGCGTCGGTGATTGCGGTTGTCGCATCCGTGGCGGCTTGATCCCACTTGGTTTTCGCCGTGGTCGCATTATCCACACTGTCCGCGCCCAACGCCTTGAGCACTTCCGCGTCGTGCGTATCGGTCGCTTCCAATGTTTCGATACGGTTCAAATGTTTTTCGAGCGTGTCATCAATGGTACGCATGGACCCGTTGTAACCGTCGCGCAGGTCGGCCGGATCATTATCCCCGTAGAGGTTAAGACTGAAATTGTCGGTTTTGGTGTAATTGGTGGCCATTGTCCTATTCCTTACTTGTTTTCCCGCAAACTGATTTCGAACGCATGCAATTGTCGGTCGATCTGTCGCATGGCGCGATTATACCCGTCACGCAAGTCCATTGGCGTCGAATCAGTATAAAGGGGGAGCTGAAAATATTGGGTTTCCTGATATTCGCCGAATTCGGTCGTATTGTCAGCCATGAGTCCGCCTTACTCGCCGGTGCCGCTGGAAGCGGGTTTGACGAATGGGAGTCCTTCGGCGGTGACGCCCATTCCCGCGAGATTGGCTACGGAGAGATCGCCGTTAGTGCTGGCGGCGGTGCGGTTGAGGAAATGACCGAGCGAGGTGCCTAACGCTTCGGCGTTTGAAGAGGACAATCCAAGCGCGGTCACGAACGCCTTCAACCCGTCCGGCAATGTTTCGGCGGTTGGAATGGCGTCGACTTTGTTGCTGATCGTTTTCAGCGCGGTGTCGAGCAGATCCATACTGTTGTTGTACTGCGATTGGAGATTTGGCGAATCCGTCGCGTCGTACTTTTCGAGATTATAGGTGGGGGTCTTCTGGGTCATTGCATTATCCTTCCTATGGTTTTATGCGTGCACGTAGGTTTCGTTATCCACCGTGCCGTGCGCCAAGTCCTTGACGGAGTATGCGCGTCTTGTGGTCGGCGTCGATGGTTCCGACTGCTCCTGATCGCGTGGAGTGACGCGCGGCTCATTATTGCCGAAAATGGTTTTGTTACCGATAACTGCCCATTCCAAACAAGAGTGTTGCGCGGCCTGCACCGGCGTCATGGATGCCATCTGGTTTACGCGTGCCCCGTATACGGCGAGCTCGCGGTACATGTCACGAGTCACGTTTTTTGAATCCTCATAGCGTCCATTGGTCGGATTGTAGACGATTTCGGACTGTTGGTATCCGTCAATCTGTTTTTGAAGCTCCTCCAAAGTCGTGTTGACGCTGACCTGCCATTTTTGAATGACACCGATCATGTCGTTGATGAGGCTCATATCATTGTCCTCATCCTCGGCCACCGCGTTGATCGCGTCCCTCAACTCGTTGAGATGGTTGGCGACTTCCTGCACATATCCGAGCACCGTCAACGTGTCACGATAGGAAAACGGTTGAACAGTAGTGAAATACCGTTGTCGCGGATCCAGATTGAGCGGCGCGACGGTAAGGTTGGTTCTATCCGTCATAAATGATCCTTTCCACTTTCCGATTTTACGCTCAATGGCCGATGTTCCACGCGAGGGACGTGGGGAACATGCCCGGAGTGTTGGTCATCATGTCGCCGCTTCCCCATATTGAGAGGAACAGTGGCTCCAATGATTGGATCACCATCATGTCGATGTTGAGGAACGTTTGCCGGTATTCCGCCAAAAGTTGTGAGCGGGATCCGGCGAATCCGCTCGTATGCGACGTGCTGGATCCTTTGTCATCCTGATGTTGGAAGTCCGTTTGCGATTGGGAGGTGCTGGAGCCGGTGGAGTCCTGCGTGCTGGTCGAATGCGTGTTGCCTTTGCTGTCGGTCTGTGAAGCGCTTGTGGCGTATTTTTTGAAATCATCCAAACGAGTTTGTGGAAATTCGCTGTTGACCGTCATGCTGGAATTGTCCACCGTGGTGTCCGACGTGCTGGTATTGGATGATCTTGTATCCTGCGTGGCCGATTGTCTGCCGCTGGACTGTGACGTGTTCGACGTGTCGGCGGTCTGGGTTATGTCCTGCGTAATGAACGGGTCGAATTTTTCGGCGGCGGATTCATACAGTTGATTGAAATAGTCCATGTTCTCGCGCATGGTACGACCCAGATAAAACACGAACATCTGGGGTGTCTCACTGCCTATCTCACGCATGGCGTAATGAGCCACGATCTTCTCGTTGAGGTTGCGCCGATAATCCTCATCCCAGATCGGATATGACGCGGCATCCAAGTGGAGTTTTTCGTCGGTGTCGAATCCCAAAGCAATGAGATTCCCCAAAGTCAACGTGTAGTCGGCCATGTGGTCGCTGACACGGTACATGCTCAGATCCTGCGCCATCATTCCTCACTCTCATCCTTGGTGCCGTCCGATTCCAACAATCCGCCTGACGTGGTATCGTTCCATTCGATTCCGATCGGCAAATCGAATTTCCACAGTCGGTTGATCGTATCGCACGCCTGCTGTCGGGCTTTGAGATAGCTGAGCCGAAATACGTTGGTGCGACTGTTTCCTGCCGTGACTTCGCTCTCCAACAATCTTTCCTTTTTTTCGGTGGTGCTGTTGTCGATGCCCAAATAATTCACGAGCTCGTTCCATACCTGCGTTTTGGTCTGCGTGATTTTATCCGCCAAGTATGGTGTGAGATTCGGGAAGGTGTTGAACATTCCGGTGATGTCGGCGGAATCGTAGGCGTAAATGTACGGATCGCCGTCCTCTCGCGCCTTCATGAGATTCTGCGCGGTGAGCTTGTTCGTCTCCGAAGTCGCGATAATCAAGGGGACGCTGAGATTGTCAAGATTCACATCCAACGCCCTATCCGCGATGGCGAGACGTGTCGCGTAATTCCACATCACGTCAATCATGGTGCATCTCAATTGGTTATCCCAGATGGGCACGCATTGGTGACTGCCGATCTGCGGATAACTGTAATTCGCCGCGACGGGCTGGAACGTGGTTGGATTATTGTAATTGTTGACGCCTCCGATGTTGCCTGCCGTGACCATGAAACGGTGGCGTTTCTTATCGGGAAAAAACAGTGCCAACCCGTTTTCGAACAAGGTCAATTCCAAATAGCGCTCATCGATGTAGGGGGGTAGGTTGCGCCATTTGAAGCGGCTCACTGCCAACATCTCGATCAACTTCATGTACTGGTTAATGCGGAGAGCCTGCCGCATTTCCGGCATGTTGAGGTTTCCCCACATCGACCCTAAGACGCGCGTATTATCCCACTGCGTGGCCTTGCGCGCATTATTTCGTCTCCTGCTCAAACTTGCCTCCTGAAAAATAATGGAGAGGACTTTTCGACTGTCCTCTCCATTCTACCCGCGCCTAGTAGCTGATCCCGTTTAAGGGGTCGTTGTCGGCATAGTCGGTCACGCCGATTTTCGTCGGATCCGTCCACACGGTGACACCGCTTTCAAAAATGCCTCGAATCGTCAACCGATACTCTTCAGGACATGTAGCGGAGCGAATGTACAGTTCATGGAGCTTCCAATACGTGAAATTCGTCATCGCCATGAGTGACTGTGGAAGCGTCATGAAGCGTTGGACATAATACCCATACCGGAGCCAGACTTCCCCGATGCTATGCATGGCGGCTGGAGTGATCTGCCGGAACCGCACCAACACTCCGATCAGCCCATTCGCGAGGTTGAAGGAATCACCGCCTAAAGCGCCTGCCGTGCTCGGTGGCGTGACCTGCATTTGTTGGACTTGCGCGTTGATGCCCGCGATCGTGTTCGCATAGTCGCCTGACGCGGTGGCCTGAGCAAGCGACCGGTTCATATCGGCGATCTGCATGGTCTGCTGATTGCTCAGATTCGTGGACGCCAACGAATAGGCGTTCTGCTGTGACGTGGTGGCATTGTTCGTGGCCTGCGTGTTCGCGAGTTGCGTGTTCGCGGAATCGACGGAATTCTGATAACGCGCCTGATTCGTCGCCGCGCCGATCACGGTGCCCGCGACCGCGCCCACGGCTCCACCGATATTGCCCGACACGGCGGAACCAACCGCGTTCAACGCGCCGGAACCAATGGTGTTCAACTGGTTCATCGTATTGTTGAACCCGAGATTCTTCACCGTTAGATCGGTGCTCATCTGTGCCGCATTGTTTGAAATCGCGTTCATGGCGTTTCGATTCGACGTGCCCAACCGATTTGCCGCACTCGCGTATTCGGTGCCCACTTGCGCTTGCGCGTAGGCGTTGTTGATGCCCATCTGGGTTTTTTGATATGCCCACCCCGCCGACTGTTGGGCATACGAGCGAGTGTACGCGCTGTTCGCCATCGCCAAAGCCGCACCATTGTTGACCACGGTAAATGTGGGAAAGTTGGTGATGCCAAACGCCGCGTCCAATCCGTCACCGTTGTCGATAGGTAACCCGTAGTCCGCGTTGGTGGGATCCTTGAACGGTGCGAAATCACCTTGCTTCGTCGCATGATAGCCCTTGACGTAAAAATTGATGCGCGGCGAGGGTGGAGCATAGTTGAAGGTCTCGCGAATCGTCAGATCGGCGCTTGGGATTTGTTGTGGCCTGTAGGTTATCGAAGTCCCGTTGAGGCAGGAGCATTCCACCCACGCGTAGGGTGCGGTGAGGAATTTCTTCAAATGCCTGTACCGGTCTGGGAGGGTAAAATGGTCGCGGAAATTCTTCATGTCCACCACGTCATCCCAACGTTTCGCACTGTCCAACGTGGGATCGTTAAGCCGGTAATAATTCGCGCTCGCGGTCTGGCCGACGCCGAACATGTTCGGATTCTTGGTCTGCTTTTCCAAGAGTTTTTCGGGCATCGGCGGGACGCCGTAAATGCCGCAAATGCCTTGCGTGATCCACGGATAGGTCGCGCCCGCTCTCAGGATGATGTTCAGAAAATCGGTGGCGTTGGAAAAATAGTAGATGCTGGTGCCGTTGGCTTGATTTTCGAATGCGCTTCCCGTCGCGGTCTTCAGGGTCGGGTTGCTCTCGGTACCGGGAGAGGATTCCAACGAGGTGGTGGAGTACACCATGATCCCGCACCGTCCTGCCGGTGCCTTCGTTGGCAGGAGGTTTCGCCATTCCTCGTAGCCCACCATGGTGCTGTCTCCGGTGTCGAGGCCTTCGGGCAAGTCCAATGTCTCACGTCCCCAATCGTCCCATTGGGTTTCGTTGGCGACGCCGACGTGTCCGCGTTCGACATACGCATTGCCAAAATTGATGTCGAATTGGAAGGACTGCCATACATCGAGCTGGATGTTCATTTGAGTGGTTTGCGCATTGACGTAATCGCAGGTGGAAATGAAATAATACCAGCTTCGAGGCGTATCGAAATCGTAATCGTTGGTGGCGATCAGGTAGTTGTATTGGGATGCTTGCGCGAACGGTACTGGAAGTCGTACCGGCAACCCGTATTTGGCCATGGTGCATCCCGAGAATTCGAGGCCCTGTAGATTGTCGAAATACTGTTTTTGGGAGTTTTTGGAATCCCATTTGACAATGTCCCTGTATCCGAGATCCCATGTGACGTTGCAGAGTTTGAATTTCGTGTTCGGGGGCCATTTCGCGTAACTGAAATTGATGGTCAAATCGTTCGCCGTCATGTGTGCCGCTCCTAAAAAAGAGAATGGAGGATGATTTTTATGTCATCCTCCATTCTAATCAGTCAATCACCATTGTCAGCTGTTCGCGGCGACGGTGATTTTCTTCGTGGCGGTCACTCCTGCGAATTTCACGGTGACGTTCGCGGTTCCAGTCGTGGTGCCGGTCAGTTTGCCGTTTGGCTCGATGGTCGCGTTCGCGTCCACGCTCCATGCGACCAAGGCGGTCACGTCCTGAGTGTTGCCATCGGACTTGACCGCCAATGCGGTAAGGTTCGTGGATTTCGTGGCCTTCACACTGTCCGCGCCTTCAATGCTCAAGCCTTCGATCGCGCCGAGGCGGAAGCCACCAACCCACGTGCCGACGACGGGAATGTCCAATGCGGCGGTGATGGTCTGGTCGATTTCCGGAGTGGCCGGATTGATGTAGGTGGCCTGCGCGGTGACTTTGAGGCTTTCGGCGGTCTCATCCAATCCGCATCGAATGATGCCGTCATTGTCCACCGTGGTGAACTGGGAGGTCGCGCCCTCCAGCGTGTACTTGATGCCGGTCGGCTGGAATGCCGCCTGATCCTTGTTCGCGCTGGAAATGGTGCTGACCACCTGCACGAGGTCGCCACGAGACACGTTCTGCGGTGTGACTGCGGTCTCACCATACTTCTTGAGGCGAAGCTGGAAGGTTGGCGTGGTGGTGGTGAGGGTATCCGGCAAAGTGACCTCCGTGCTGGACGCGTCGCCAGTCCAGAAGAGTACCGCGTTCGCGAACGGATTCGGCGTGATGGAGCCGCGATGCTTGAAGAAGATGTTGCGCGTGCCGTCAATCGGGTTGACCGGCGAATTGGTGGTCTCCAACATTTCATCCCACTGGAAGAAAAAGTCTTCAGTGGTGAGCACCGCCTGCACTTTGCCGTTCGTGCCGCCGATGCCGAACATGTCTTCAGGGATAGGAATGATGCGGTAGGGCACGTTGGCGCGGTCGATATTGAATGCGGCGGCCAATGCCTCCACGTTCAACGCGGCGATGACCTGCGGAGTGGCGAAAAGAATCGCCTCACTGTCGCGCCATGGCGTGACCCAACTCATGGCGTTATAGCGTCCCATGGCGCTCATGGGGAGCGACTTCAGGGTGTTGGCGGTTTCCTGAATCTGGCGGAGCAGTTTCTTCGCGTCCGCTTCGGTGCTGTCCGCGCTTCCCACGTCGGGGGTCTTGACCCTCCAGAAACCGCCCTTGCGTGCGTATTCCGCGAAGCACTGCACCTTCATCGTGTACACGTCGTTGCGGTCGCTCAAAATCGGCGCGTTCATGATTTCCGCGATGTAGTCGCTCATGCCGGTTTCGCCGTCGAATGCGGTCAGCAATGCGTCTTCGGGGATGGTGACGGGATAGTAGTGGTCGAAGGTGAGCGGGTGGAATACGCTTGCGGTAGGCGCGGCGTACCGGCCATACACGTCGTCGCCGAGATATTCCTTGTTGAAATTTCGGGTGCGAGCTTCAATCAGGCCGACTGCCGCCTGCTCGTAGGTCGAACCGTAGCGCTTCATCGTGCGAGGCGAGCCGATCAGCTTCAGCGGATCGTCCCAGTCGGCGTGCTGGACGTACAGACCGATCAGCCGCTGAATCAGCACGCCCGTGAATTCGTCGCGAAGATATGGGAAATTGCGCAGATTGTCCACGGCCTGCCTGATGTTGCCCTGCGTGGCGGCGGGGATGCGGGTCTGGAACTGTGGCGAGGTCGCGGAACGTACCGCGTTGAAGATTTCAACGTCGCCTTTTCCGGCGAGGGGTCGAACGTCACTCATTTGTCATTGTCCTTTCTTTTAGTCCTTGAAAAGGTCTTCCACGGTTGGGGTCTCCGACTGCGACGACGATTCCGCCGCCTCCGATTCGGCGGGAGTGGTGTCATCGAAGCCGAGCGTGTCAAGCATGGCCTTCAACGCGTTGACTTCCTGCTCCAAGGCGTCCAAGCGTTGTGCGAGTCCATCGTCAACCGGTGGTGCCGGTTCCTCCTTCTCGGGTTCCACCGGATCGTTGGGGGTCTGAGTCGCCTGTTCGTCTTCGGTCGGCGCGGTCACATCGTCCGACTGTTCGGCCGGTTCGTTGGTGGTGGTGTCCGCCATGTTTCCTTCCTTTCATATGTGTTTCCCTCACGATTTTACACCTTTGCGCCTATAAAAAATCGGCCATCACAATCACGTGATGGCCGAAAGGATCGTATGCGAGCCCATGATGTCGCGTGTAGGGCGTTGACGCCACGCCAACGGATTTCGTCGGCGGCACCATTCTCAGGTGCGGCATCCGCCGACGCTTTCCCAGCCATGAGACGGGACTCAAACGACATTCAAATTATAGCATGACGTGAGTCCCGTAATCATCCACGACCTCGACGCCATGATGATATTGCCCGTAAGGTATCGGCGTGGAAAAAAGGTTCCCAGCCATGCAGATGTCCACCGTTCCATCCGGCTTCCAGCCCTGATAACGGTTGATCGCGAGTATCGTCATCCGTTCGTATTTCGCGCTGATCTTCCACTTGCCCAATTCCACCGGGTCAATGTCGCACCCTTGCGGAATATCCCAGCCGAGCAGGGCACAACCGTCCGTGTTCGCGTATACCAGCCGGTCGGCGTTCGCGCGACAGACATGCAAGAGTCGGCGGCGTGCATACGCGTTGACCCAGATCGGCACCGGCAGATAGGTGGTGTTGAGGTTCGACGCCTGTTTTTTCGCGGGAATCCAATCCAACGTCCTGCCATCATCGGATTTCGGCAGGAGGATGCCGTCACGCGGCATGGATGCCATTTTACCCACCAACGCGTTCATGATGAGTTTCGCGAACTGACGGCGGTCTCCGGTATTGGACATCTTCATGGTGCCATATTGCGAGACGAAACCGTAGAAAAATCCTTTGGAGCGGCGGAACTTCCACCCTTCCACATGCTTGTAAACGGTCACGTCGTAATTCTCCATCAACAGTTTTTGATCGGTATCGGTCAGCGTGCGCGTGATATAACCGTCGGTGGTGGTGAGTCTCGCCGCGTCACGTCCGTACCTCATTCGACCATCATTCAAAAAAGCGTAACCATCCGGTTTCAGATCCGCACGAAAAATGATTTTATCCACATGTAAAGGCATGTCATCGTCCTGCTGATATGCGCCGTCGTAGTGTTCCGGTTCCCCAAACGGTAGCCATTCGTCCCTGAGGATGCTCGGATACATCGAGTTACAATCAATGTCGATGCATTGCCCCCAATGACCTTCGCGAGCCATCATGTAGCCGCCCAAATAGGCTGGACGTAATGCGCGATCCTGCTCTTCGGTGAGATGCGGGAAATGACGCTGATAATCTCGGATATCGCCTTCGTGGTAGGCTTTCATGCTTGCCGAGCCTGCCGTGATGCGACAAAGATCGGCCTGCTCGTAGATTCTGAGGATCCTCAGAATGTGCGTGATGCTGTTCCCCGTGTCGGCACGATAACCGTCGCGTAATAGATTGGACAATTCGTAGAATTTCGTCCGATTATTCCTGTCGATGGTTATTTCGAAACTGAAAAACCGTCCTTTGGTTGAGATGATCGCATCCCAACTCAACGAGGCGTGATGTTCGTTTCGCGGCAAGTGTGCGACGATATGTGCCATGAACGGGTTGAACGCGCTGAAGTCCGTGAGATAGACGGTGAGTTTTCCCGCGCCCATGACATAGGACAAAAGGTCGGCGGGGCGGGAAAACGTGGTTTTCGAACCGTCCGTGAAATATATGGCATTGTCTACCATGAGTCCGATTTTCATTGGCAACCTTCAGACTTGTTATCGTTCATCAGGCGAGTTGTTTCGCGGTTTTCAGCCACCCGTCGAAGATTTTTCTCGCATCCTGATACTGTTGTTTGTCCTGCCCGAACCGTGATGTTATTCGGCCTGTCGGTGATTCGATCCAGTTGAAGACGCTTTTTGCGAAATCGGATTGTTCCACCAATGCTCGACGTTGCGATTTCGACAATGCTCGGAATTGCTTCAACCGTGCGCCGCCCATCGAAGCGGCTATGCTTTTCTCCAAAGCTCGATACCGGCTATAGGACATATATTTGGGGAAGTCCTTTTTTTGGTAGGGCAGATTGTATCGGCCTTTTTTGGTTGTCTTGCGTTTTTTGTTCGACTTGCGTTTTTCGCCGGTGTTCAATCCGAGGGTCTTCGCGGCGCTCTGAATGTCCTTGATGACCTCTTTGCGATGGCCCCCTTTCAATTGGGCGGCGACGAAGGCGCGATCTTCAAGCACGTTTTCGTGCGTGAGGAATTCCGTGAGTTTCGATGGTGCGATGCCGCCGCGTCCGTATTGGTCGCCGGTGGTTCCTGCTATTTCCGCCTGTCGGCGTTCGAGCACGGTCTGTTTCGGCATGGATTGGATTCGATTGTATTCGCTGACTTGGGCTTGCGCGTCGATGATTTTTCGACGCTGTTGGCGCATGAGTTTGCGCCGTTTGGCGATGGGTTCCGCGTCGATCTGCGCTTGTGTTGGTGGGACGCGTTGCGCGAACATGCGAGTTCGTTTGTCTGGCTTCACGATCGGGGAGCTGATAAAAGTGGTGTTCTGCGCCTTTGTGGTCTCCACTCGTTTTTGCCTGTCCCATTCTTGGGCGATGGTTTGCGCGATGTTCACGAGTTGTTTGTCGGCGGTCTTGCTGAGGTTGGCGTGCGTGTATGCGCCCAATTGTTTGATGTTGCGTGCGGCTCTTGCCTGTGCCGCCTGCCGTGCCTTCACATGCCTGTTTTTTTTGCTCGCCATCATTCACGCACCCTGTCTTGAGATGAAAAACCCCGCCCACCTTGTGGTGATGGCGGGGTTTGGAAACAACAACCGCTAAGAATCAGTATAGGTCAGTCAATGACCGGATCCGTCTTGTCGGAAACGGTGACGGGTTCGATGCTGAAGAACTTGAAACCGCGACGGCTCTTGCGCGTAACCACCTTGATGTCGAGCGGTTCCGTCCAAGTGTCCGGCGTGCCGAAGATGCCGAATAGCGTGTTCAATCCGCTCGCCAAGGTCGGCGAGGTGGCGGCATAGGCGTCGCCATGGTCGCCAACGAGGATGACGCGCACGGTGTTGGAGATTTCGCCGGTGTTTTCGTCCGTGACCTGCACTGCCTGCGCGATGGCGTTGGTCATGTGGATGGTTTCGTTGAGGTGTTCATCGAGCTTGTCGGCGTTCTGTAATGCCGCGTAAAGCGCGATCTTGCCGGAGCGGGTGGAGGTGTCGATGAAGTGCTGGACGGTGCCGAGAGTGGTGTTTTCAGTGTTGAAGGCCACGAGCGCGTTGTTTTCGGTGTTTTCCATGATTTTGTCAACCTTTCAATATTGTTGTTGTTATTTTTTTTCTAGGCTATCCGCCTAAAGTCTTTTATACTACTCGCCATCACTTTTTTCAAGTTCGGGCGTGTCGTTTTTTTTAGTATGTTCGTCGGGGTTCCACTCCACCGGTTTGTCAAAATGCCCCTGAGCGAAAAACTCCGCCTCGCTCATACGCACCTTCTGACTCATGACACGAACCTCTCGCGGCAGAAACCGAGGATACAAGCGTTTCGCCTTCCTCACATACCGTTCCACCGACGTCGCACGACCATCAATGACATGCTCCGCATTCATGAAATCGCCATCGACCAATTCCATGCCGCGAACGATCGCATAAACGCGAGTCCTCACAATATCAGTCATATCACAACCTTTCATCGAGGATTTTTTCAAACTCGTTTTCATTATATGTTGTTAAAACGAGTCTGTCAAAATTTTTGAAAATCTGTCGAATAAGCGGAGCACACTCCGAACAAGCCGCCACACAATCCCCCACGTCAGCTCCAAAAACCTCACACACACACAACCACGCACAAAAATACGCGCGATCATGCCGCCACGAATCCGCCATCGCAAGCACCTCGTTCAGCCCCTCATCATCCAACAAAATACACAACGAGATAATGGCGGCGACCACGCGAGCATAAAACGCGTCAGACTTGACCCGATACAACTCATCCCAGACACAAACCGCCCTACACGCCGCCTCGAAATCGCCATGCACGTCAAACATGCGTCCATCCGGCGCGAAACGTCCCAGACGATTCAATGCCGCCACCACATTCGGAGACTCCAAAACCGCATCATCAAACGACCTTAAATCCCGAATCCGCGTAGTGGTATCACCACGATCAAACATCACGCAACCTTCTCCAGATCAAAACCACAAGCCATCACGTTGGTTGATCGGCCAATCACGACACGCTCGATACGCTCGAACAAACGTTCGAGTAAATTTGTCAGGCAACCGCGACGGCAACACGCACGGCAACCCATCATGCGCCAAATTCCACGCGCGCATAACCCAATACCTTTCAGCCTCCGAACAATCCACGCAAGCCCATGAATGCAACCAACACCGACAATAATCCCACATGCAATACCCCCTTATAATCGGCCTGACGCCAACGCCTCAGCATCCAACAAACAATCCCGCACCTGCCGCAAATCAGTCGCCGAATACGTCGCAACCTCACGAACCTCCGAACCGGCATGAGACCACTTCAAAACATAACACTCCATATGCGGACAAAACCACAACTCCACCGCCACGCCATCAAAACGCGGAGGAAACTTAGCCAAAAACCTATCATCATTCAACATGTCAAACCTCCAAAATCCGGTAAACCGCATAAAAATACGCAATCAAAACAACAATCATAAAAACGTGAAACAACATCACGTCATAAGACAATCGATGACACTCGCGCCAAGCGTGCACCAAAACATGCACAACAAGCACAAACACCACCAAACAAGACAAAATGCAAAACCAAAAAAACACCATACCTCACATCATACCAACCACCACAACCACACCAATAATGGAAACCATCAAAACAACCACCGAACCTAACATAACAACCCCTCCAAAGACCGATAAAAAAACGAGTCAAAATCAAGGTTATGACACTCGGCCAAACCCTCTTCCACAGACCACGCCGAACAGATCGGACGCCATTCCTCCAACCAGCCGCACCACATATCAAACCGCCAATAATACCGCACCCGATAAAAACGGAACACAACAGTCCTACCATCAAAATCAACAGTAAAAGTCCGATAACTCATTTCAACACCTCAACCTTTCCAACCAACGCCAAACCATGCTCGCCAACGACAAACCGAACATCCCGCAACCAAGCGGAACGCGCCATACACAAGCGACGCACATCAGACGCGACGCCAACCAAGCTCGACACAAACGACAAAGACATGACCCAGCCACAAGGCTTAGATCCCGAACGAGTCAACTCAGTAACCTGATAGCCACCATCGACAATCTCAAAAACAAACATAATTCCACGACCTTTCAGCGATTGAATTCCACGAATTGCCTGACAATTTCATCCTTCATCGCATCCGTCAGAGACACCACATACCGATCATATTCGCCACACCGAGAGCGCTCGGCACTGACGAAACGCCACGAACGCTTTTCGTAGACGATAGTAAACACGGTGCTCATAGGGATCCCGCGATAGCGGCTCGGAAAACTCTGAGAATTCATATCCACGCGAACCTTCAAACCCTCCATGCTCTTCTTGGCGCAGAAATCGAACTTCTGTTCGATTGCGTCAATCGCGCGATATACGTCATCCAAGTCGATAGTACGAGTGCGCGCAAGATGATTGGCCTTATCAAGTTCGGCTTGAATCTGAGAATCGTGCTTGTGGTTGAGAATGATGTT
>ERZ808292.172-NODE-172-length-19217-cov-14.156508_pt1 | contig 19217 bp, 16 predicted proteins | sample MGYA00521275_ERZ808292 | MGnify/ENA primary metagenome ERZ808292 (study PRJEB31516, sample SAMN03275613) | gut metagenome | biome: mammalia-associated habitat; material: feces | host: Papio cynocephalus | place: Kenya | collected 2012-07-26 ... | reverse complement strand
TGGTGGAGACAATAAGACTCGAACTTATGACCTCTACGATGTCAACGTAGCGCTCTAACCAACTGGGCTATGCCTCCAAAGCAAGAGTTATCTTACACTAATTGTCGACGTTTGACAAGCGATTTGTATCAATTTCGATAAAATTGTCTTTTCCTTTGACAATTTTGGACCAATACACCACTAAAGCAAAATCCATAAATTGAGGCGAAACCGACACTTCAAAAGACAAATAAAGCATTCTCAAATAAAAAAATAAAAATAATATGAAATTTTTTTCATATTTCTATTGACTAATGCGCAGATATGTGCTTATAATAAAGACGCAAAGAAATTGAAAAACAAATTGTCAATGCTCACAAGCATTGTGATTTTCTCCCTTAAATATCTTCTTACAAAGCAAGTATCCCGAGCGTGGTCGCTCGGGATATTTGTTTATTCTTGTTCTTTGGTGTCGTTTATCTGATTAATATCTACGCATAGACGAGAACGATTCGACACCGTATTTATCCATTTGCAAGATTGGCATTTGATTTCAATGCTGAAATTGCTATCTTTCAATGCTTCGTAACTGTTGATTTTGCCGAGTTTATGGCTACATCTCGTGCAACACGCCCAACTTACACCATTAACGACCACAATTTGCGCTATACCGTCTTTCCATTGATTTTTATTTAGAGCGCGTTTCTTCTTATATTCGGGCAAGTCCGCTTCAACTGCGTTTTCGGTTTTTTCAAAATCTTCCATACGCCAACCTCAAAGCGAATAATAATATTCTTTTATCTTTTGCGCCATCATTTTTCTTCTCTGTTCCAAAAATTCGGCGTAATTAGACTCGTCCATATACCTGACGTTTTCGGGAATACAATTCATCTTCAAGTTGTCAAGCAGTTGTTGCTTATCAACTATTGCGCCGACTTTAATTTCTTTGGTTTCGCATTGATTGAACGCTTCTTCAAAATAAACATTCGGTGCTTTATTGCCTATCGACTGATTGACGGGCTTATCAAGATAAACATAGTTTGCGTCTTGATTGTAACTGCTCTTTTCGTGTCCGAGTTTTTTCAAATAATCCTTCGGGAAAATATGGTGAATATCCCCGCCGAGCAAGACCAGTTCGCGCACAGAAACGTTGTTTGATAAAAGCGAGACTTCGTTTCTTGCGATTTGTGCGGCAAGAAAAACCAAGAAAGTCGGATTATTTGTAGACGTATATTCCAAATCTTGAACGATTTTGACATCCCAGAAGTTGTCGGACAGAGTTGCGTTTTCGATGTCGCCCAACACTTTTACGACCCCAAACTCGGCAATGGCACGCAAATCTTTTGCAAAAGCCGTTTCCGGTGACGAGGAGTATCTTCCGGTAAGGACAGACAATACGTACCACTTTTGAACTAAGCGCTTTACTTCACCGACTGCTATCGATTCGTTTTTCTTCAAAATCAAATATAGTGTGTATGCAAAATCAAGTGCCATATTCGACGTTACGAGTTTGTTTGACACAAATCCCGCACCTTTTATGGCAATCATAAATTGCTTGAAATTGTTTTCGTTGATAACGTTCTTTACGCCGTCGATTAAATCCTTATAAGTGCTTTCGATAATCGCTTCGTTATATTCGCGCGTTTTGAAATCCCTTCCCGAGAGCAACCCGACCAAATCGGCAAGTTTTGCACGTTGAAATTTGTGCATAAATGCAACACGCAATACATCGTCGCAATCGGGATCGAAAACGGTTTCCAAATCGTCTTTCAACCACGCCATTTTGGGAAAATAATCGCTCTGTACAAAGTCGGAATCGCCCTCTTTTATCATCGAATAAAACGACGGTTCGACCGCAAGGTGACTGAAATAATCTATGGCTTTTCTCAACTGGTTTCCGCCGAATTTTTCATCCGCCGCAATTTTTGACATTACAAAGTCGCCTTGACTTAATGACGTACCTTTTGAGTTTATTCTAATAAAGATGTCCGTTACGAGGTCGATTTCCAACTGATCCGACAATTCTATAATGCCGATTTGACGATTGCCTATATTCAATAGTTTTGTCAAAATATCGCCGAGATCGCTATCTTTCATTTCGGGATTATTTTCGCAATACTCGCGAACAAATCCGAACATATTAAATCCCGTTTGGAAAATTTCCGCTATATCGGGAATCCATTTTTTTGACTTCAAATGGCTTGAATCCTGCACCGCAAATATTTCCGCTTCTTTGTCATCGGATAATGCGGCAAACGGATTGAATGCGATTTTGATTCTGCATTTTCTATAATCGCTGTTTACAATAGGCAAACCTGCTATTGCCGTCATTAATGCAGTTATTCTCTGTTGTCCGTCGATAACGATTTTTTTGCCGACGGACATCGTGCCGTCTTTCAGTTTTACGTTCGGATTTTGCCAAATAATTATATAACCCGTCGGATAACCCTTATATAGCGAATCCATCAAATCGCGCACTTGTTTTGCTTTCCATACGAACGGACGCTGAATTTCGGGTATTGCAATTTGTTTCGATTGAATTTGACTTATAAGTACACTCACAGGCAAACTGTTTGTTGAATACTTTTGCAGTTCAATCCCCATTCCCCACCTCTTATCGTTAGTTTTTTGATGTTGCGACATTTCTCTATTCGATTTGCCGCTTTTCTAAAATATAACACTAGCGATGTACCAAAAGCGGTACATCGTATATTCGTTGAAATTTTATTTTTGCTCAAAGCGTTTCCGCAAGGTCGAAAATCAATCTCTCGGTGTCTTGCCAGCCGAGACACGGGTCTGTGATGGATTTGCCGTACACGCCGCCGTCGGGGGATTGCGCCCCTTCCTCGATGTAGGATTCTATCATAAGTCCTTTGACGATGGATTTGATGTCGGACGACTGGCGCATACTGTGCAAAACTTCCTTTGCGATACGCGGTTGCTCGTAGAAGCGTTTTGCGGAATTAGAATGGTTGGTGTCCACGATAACGGCGGGATTTGCAAGTCCGCTTTGAGCGTACAAATCCGCAAGTCTGCGCAAATCCTCGTAGTGATAGTTGGGTATGGTCTGTCCGTTTTTGTCCACCGAACCGCGCAAAATGGCGTGTGCGAGCGGATTGCCTTTCGAGTTGACTTCCCAGCCCGTGTACACGAACGTGTGCGGATGTTGTGCGGCGCGAATGGAATTCATCATAACCGACAAATCGCCGCTGGTGGGGTTTTTCATACCGACGGGAATATCCAAGCCGCTTGCGGTAAGGCGGTGAAACTGATTTTCAACCGACCTTGCGCCGACCGCGACGTAGGAAAGCACGTCGGACAAATAGAAGTGATTTTCGGGATAGAGCATTTCGTCCGCGCAAGAAAAGCCCGTTTCGCGCAACGCTTTTATGTGCAGTTTGCGGATTGCGATAAGTCCTTTGAGCATATTTTCGCTTGCGTGGGGGTCGGGTTGATGCAACATACCCTTGTAGCCGTCGCCCGTCGTGCGAGGTTTGTTTGTGTAAATGCGCGGCACTATGAGGATTTTGTCCTTGACCTTTTCTTGCACGGTGCGCAATCTCGAAATATAGTCGAGCACGGCGTCCTCTCTGTCCGCGGAACACGGACCTATCACGAGCACGAGCCTTGCGTCCCTGCCCTCGAATATCGCTTCGAGTGCGTCGTCGGTCGCCTTTTTTTGAGAGGCGAGTTGCTCGTCTATGGGGTACATTGCCTTTATCTCTTGCAATGTGGGCAGTTTTCTTTTGAATTCCAAATTCATTCTTTCACCTCGTTGCATTTATCGAAAACCTTGCGACGCTTGGTCGAAAGGCGCATCATCTCTCGCATGCCTTCTCTGTCGTCGGACTCGATACACTTTTTGAGTTTGTCGAAATGTTGCTCGAAAAGGTCCATTTGCTCGACTATCTCGTTTTTGTTTGCAAGGAACAACTCTGACCACATCTCGTCGTTTATCTTTGCGATTCGAGTGAGGTCGCGGAAGGAATCCCCCGTATAATCGGCAAGATGCTCGCTCTCTTTGCACACCATAAGCGACACAGCGATACAGTGCGTGAGATGGGAAAGGAATCCCACCATCTCGTCGTGTTGTTTTACGGTGAGCGTACATATATGCTTAAATCCGAGTTGCCTTCCCAAATCCTCGCAAAGTTCGATTGCGCTTTGCGTATTTTTTTCGGTCGGCACGACGATGTAGTTCGCGCCGTCGAAAATTTCCGCTTTTGCATTCTCGACGCCCGAACATTCTCTGCCCGCCATCGGGTGCGCGCTTATAAATTCCACGTCGCCGCGAAGCACGCTCTGCACCTTTTCCACGACGCCGCCCTTTACGCCCGTAACGTCGGTTATCACCGCTCCCGACTTGAAGCAGTCTTGATTCTTTTCAATCCATTCGACGAACGTATGCGGATAAAGAGCAAACACGATTAAGTCGAATTTGCCGACGTATTCGCTCTCGACTTTCGTAGAGCCGCTTTTGATATAACCCTTTTCGAGTGCGAAATCAATCGCCTCTTTGCTCTTGTCGATTGCGCCGACCTCATAGCCTTTTTTTGAAAGTGCCTCTGCATAACTGCCGCCTATGAGTCCCAACCCGACGACGAGAATTTTCATATCCTTATTCAATTTCATACTTCACCCCGAGTTTTCCTATCGTTTCAAAGAAATTCGGAAAACTTTTCTTCACCGCTTCCGCGCCGTCGATAACGCCGCCGACCGCGCTTAAAAGTATACTGCACGCCATCACGATTCTATGGTCGTTGTGACCGCAAATCTCACAATCTGGCGTTTTTATATCGTTTTTGTGTATAACAACCTCGTTTTCGCGCACTTCAACGCCGATTCCGAACTTCGCGAGTTCTTGCGCCATTGCCTGCGCTCTGTCGCTCTCTTTTATCTTGAGTCGTCTCGTGCCGACGAAGGTCGCGCCCTCTTTCACCGCCGCGACGCAAAACGCAATCGGGGCTAAATCGGGACAATTCGCAAGGTCGATAACCGCGTTTTTCTCGTTCAATTCTTTGAATATAGCCTTGCAAACTTTGTCGCCCTGAACGCTGTTTTCGTCAAGACCTTCGACTTCGACGTTGCCGCCGAGTTCGTTCAAAGCAAGAAGCATTGCGCCGTTTGACCAGTCGCCCTCGACGACGTATTCGCCGCCCGAATAGCGTTGATTGCCCTTGATTGAAAACACGTTTTCTTCTTTTTCTACAATCTCGATTCCCGCCTTTTTCAACACGTCGACAGTCAAATCTATATACGCTCTGCTCTCGACGGGCGGAAGAACCCTTATCTCGCTGTCGCCGCAAAGCAGAGGAAGCGCAAACAAAAGTCCCGAAACATACTGACTGCTCACGTCGCCGCGCAATGTGTAAATTCCGCTTTCGAGCCGTCCCGACAATGCGATTTTTTCGCCGTCGCAAACCACTTTTACGCCCTTTTCGCCGAGTGCCTTTTCGTACACTTCCACGCCTCTTTCGAGCAACCTTTTCGAGCCTACAAACACCGATTTTTCAAAAAAAGCGGCGGCAATTGGAAGGAAAAATCTAAGCGTGCTTCCGCTCTCTCTGCAATCGAAAATCTTTGCGTTTTTCAAGCAATCGTCAACTGCGTGTAAGTTGTTTTTGCCGTTTGCAAATACACCTGTGCCGTTTGCAAACTCACTGTTTTTGCCGTTTTCAAAACCTTGCGTTTTTGCGCCGTGTTCGTCGGTTTCGGCGTTTTCGCAATCTTTTTTGAACGTCACCGTATCGCCGTTTTTTTGCGAGGTTATGCCGAGAGTTTTTATACAATCGAGAGTTGCCGCCATATCTTCGCTGTCCGAAATTCCGACGACTTTTCCGCCCTCTTGCGACAGCGCGCACGCAATCATAAGCCTATGCGCAAGGCTCTTTGACGGCGGCGCAATCACTGCGCCTTCGGCTGTGGATTTTTCGATTTTCACTCTCATTTTTTTTGCGATTTTTTATTGATTTTTTTGCGTTATTTTTGCAAGTTTTCGAGCATTTTTATTGCTTCGATATATCCGTCGAATCCTTTGCCAGAAACGGTTGCGAGCGCGTAGTTTCTGACAAAACTTATCTTGCGGAAGTCCTCTCTTTCGTCCACTTTTGAAATATGCACTTCGACAAACGGAATATCAACGCCTTTGAGTGCGTCCGCGATTGCAACGCTCGTGTGCGTATACCCTGCCGGATTTATCACGATTCCGTCAAACTTTTCAAAATACGCCTCTTGGATTTTGTCGATAAGCGCGCCCTCGTGGTTGGACTGGAAGCACTCAACCTCGATATTTTTTGAATTGCAGTACGCTTTTATGGTTTCCAAAAGGTCGGAATAGGTGCGATTGCCGTAAATTTGCGGCTCGCGGATTCCGAGCATATTGATGTTAGGTCCGTTGAGAACGAGTATTTTCATTTTTCAAATTCCTTTGCGATTGCGTATGCGGCTTTGTTTACGCTTCCGTCGTTCACGACTTTCACGTCCGCGCACGCGTTGTATACGGGATAGCGTTTTTCGTACAATTTTTTCAAATCGTCGGTATTCGAGGACAGCGGGCGCGATTTCGTTGCCACCAAATCTTGCGTCTTTCTGTCCAAAAACACGATTTTTCCGTTGCGCTTCAATGCGTTTACGTTGTTTTGGTCAAGCACCGCGCCGCCGCCCGTAGCAATCACCGCCGCGCTCTTTTTTGAAACTTCGTTTATAATTTCGCTTTCGATTTTTCTAAATTCCGCTTCGCCGTACTTTGCGAAAAAGTCGGCTATTGTCATTCCGATTTTCCTTTCTATTTCACAATCCGTATCGACAAACTCTCTTTCAAGGATTCTTGCGACCCTCTTGCCTATCGTGGATTTCCCCGACGACGGCATACCCGCAAGAACGACGTTTTGCTTCTTTGCGAGTATCTTTTCGTACACGCTTTCGATTTCGTCCTTGCTTACGTCCGATACGTCCTTTCCGAGGAACAATCTCGACGCATACACCGCTTGCGCAACGAGCATATAAAGTCCGCCTATCGCCTTTGCGCCCTTGTCCTTTGCTTGCAACACGAGATTGGTGCAAAGCGGATGATATATTGCGTCAAGCACGCCTTCGAGATTGCAAAAACCTTGCAAATCTATCGGCTGTTGCTCGTCGCTCGGGTACATACCTACGGGCGTTGCGTTGAAAATTATCTGCGTATCCTTTCTTTCCTTTGCTTCGTCGTAGTCGATTGCGCCGTCCTTTTTCGAGCGAGACACTTTCGTGACGCTCTTTGCGCCCAGCGCGCGAAGAACCGCGCTTGCCGTCTTTGCCGTGCCGCCCGTGCCGAGTACGAGCGCGTCTTTGCCGGCGGGGTCTATATTCGCCTTGTCAAACAACGCTTTTATGCCGTAATAGTCGGTGTTGTAGCCGAAAAGTTTGCCGTCCTTGTTGACAATCGTATTCACCGCGCCGATTGCCCTTGCCTCGTCGGATATGACGTCGAGATAAGGTATGACGACTTCCTTGTATGGTATCGTGACGTTTATCGCGCAAAAAGCACGCTCTTGCAAAAAGTGTGCCACTTCGTCTTTTGCAAGCGGTTTAAGTTCGTAATCGTAAGAAGCGATTAGCGCGTGTATTTCGCACGAATAACTGTGCGAAAGTTTTTCGCCGATAAGTCCGTACTTCATTCTTTTATGCCTTTTCTGAAAACGTCCGTGCCGTATCTTTGCGCGAGCAAATCGCATATCGCAAGCGCGCTCACGGCGTTTATCACGTGGCATACTCGCCTTACGATTGCGGGGTCGTGTCTGCCGACGATTTCGATTTGTCTTTCCTTTCCGTTTACGAAATCGACGGTGTTTTGCTTTTGCGCTATGGACGGCGTGGGTTTAACCGCGCAGTTAAAGAGTATGGGCATACCGTTTGAAATGCCGCCGTTTATACCGCCGTTGTTGTTGGTTGCGGTGATTATCTTTCCGTCCACGACGGCGAAAGAATCGTTTGCGGTCGAGCCGTGCATTCTGCTCATCTTAAAGCCCTTGCCGAACTCTATGCCCTTAATGCCGCCGATTGCGAAAAGCGCGTGAGAAAGTACGCCCTCTACGCTGTCGAACATAGGCTCGCCCACGCCCGACGGAACGCCGACTATCGCCGTTTGCGTTATGCCGCCCACACTGTCGAGGCTTGCCTTTGCCCAATCTATGCGAGCAACCATCTCTTTGCCGCTTTCCTCGTTCAATACGGGGAATTTTGCACAATCGAGGGTTAAAACCTCGTTTTGTATATCGTTAAACTCGTCATCGCGCACGTTGTCACATTCGAGTATGTGCGTGCCTATCGCGACGCCGACGTTTTTCAACGCGCCTTTGAGTATCGCGCCCGCCGCGACTATACCTGCCGTGACTCTGCCCGAAAAGTGTCCGCCGCCCCTATAATCTTCAAAACCGCCGTACTTGCAAAACGCCGCATAGTCTGCGTGCGAGGGGCGCGCAACGCCGTATTCGTATGACTTGGAATCGGTGTTTTCGTTGGGTATGAAAATGCAAATCGGCGTACCCGTAGTCTTGCCGTTGAACACGCCCGAAAGGATTTTGTACTCGTCCCTTTCGCGCCTTGCGGTGTCGGTGGACATAGAGGGCGCGCGCAAAGCAAGCGCCGCTTTTATATCCTCGTCGCGCACGTCGATTCCCGAACACAAGCCGTCGAGAACGACGCCTACGCCTGCGCCGTGACTTTCGCCGAATACGGTTAAGGCTACACTTTGTCCGAACGTGTTTTTCATAGTCTATCCTCTCTTTCAAGAATTTCTTTTGCCGTCATATCCGCAAATTCAAACGAGCCTATCTCGTTTACGACAACCGTGCGGATTTTGCTTCCTTCCGTTTTTTTGTCGTGAGTCATAAGGCGCAAAAGTTCGTTTCGGTCGCAGTTTGCGGCGGTGGGCAAATTATATTTTTTCAGCACTTTTTCAAGTCTTTTTTCAACTTCTTCAGAACACATGGGCAACATACCTATGCCCACGCACTCGCCGTGCAGAAGTGCGCCCTTTTGTTCGCTCTCTATTGCGTGTCCGAGCGTGTGTCCGAAGTTGAGCACTTTGCGAAGTCCTTTTTCTTTGGGGTCTTTTTCGACGACGTCCTTTTTTATTGCGAGCGAGGCTTGCACGATTTCAAGCAAATCGTCTTTCAGATTCTCGCTTTTTTCTATGCGCTCGAAAAGGTCTTTGTCGGACGTTGCCGCCATTTTTATCGCCTCGACGAGCCCTGCGTGCAACTGCCTTTCGTCAAGCGTGTCGAGCGTGTCTACGTCAATGATGACTTTCGAGGGTTGATAGAAACTTCCCACGACGTTCTTTACGCCCTCGAAATCTATTGCGGTTTTGCCGCCAATGGACGAGTCGAGTTGAGAAAGCAAGGTTGTCGGCACGTTGTAAAACTCGATTCCGCGCATATAGCACGAAGCCGAAAACGCCGCTATATCCCCCACTACGCCGCCGCCAACCGCGACCACGCAATCCTTTCTCGTGAAATCGTTTTGAAGCATAGTGTGCAAAAGCAGTTTGAAATTGTCGAAATTTTTGCTTTTCTCGCCTTGTTTAAGGCATACTTTCACGCACTTTTCGCAGGCTTTTTCAATCTTTTCGGAATAGGTTTTCGGCACGCCGTCGTCGGTGACGACAAGCACGCGCCTGTCAAGATTCAAAAGTTCGCCGACACTTGGCAAAATACCTCTGCCCACGACCACGTCGTAACCGTTTTCGCCCGCTTTTACGCTAAAAACCATACTCACCTCACGTTATCGGCAAAGTAACTGCCCACAAGTTTGAGTTTTGCGCAAAGAGCGGACATTTCTTGAAGCATATCCTTGCCGTTTTCCGTGCGAACGTTGCCCTCTGCCTCTATGTAGAAATAATAGTTCCACTGCAAGTCTTTCATAGGACGGGAACGAAGCGTGCGCATATTGAAGTTGTGCGCGCCTATGATGTTGAGCGCGCTTGCGAGCGCACCCGATTCGTTTTGAACGGTGAACGCCAAAATGAAATTCTCGTCCTCGCGCTTGCCCATAGATACGGGGATGTTTTCCGCCCTCGAAAACGCCGCGAAACGAGTGGTGTTGTTGAGATTGTCGTTTATGTGCGAATCGAGAACGCTCAATCCGAATATTCTTGCCGTTTCGTCGGAAGCGATTGCGGCAACCGCGTCGTCTTGCGCCTCGGCAACGTACTTCGCCGCAAGAGCGGTGTTTGAGTACGCTCTCGCTTCGAAGCCGTGCGCTTTGATATATTCCTCGCATTGCGCAAGTGCTTGAGGGTGGCTTACGACGGTTTTTATATCTTCGATTGACACGCCGTCTTTTGCAATAAGATTGTGAACGACGGCAACGTCTGTCACTTGGTTGATGTGAAGCGCGCCCGAAAAAATCAAGTCCATAACCTCGCCGACTTCGCCCGCATAACTGTTTTCGAGCGGAAGCACCGAGCAATCGCAATCGCCGTTTTCGGTCGCCGCGTATGCGTCTTGGAAGTTAGAGAACGCAACGTATTCGGAATCGGGATACATCTTTTTTGCCGCGATGTGCGCAAACGCGCCTTCCGTTCCGCAATACGCCACGCGCATTTTGCGCATAAGCGAAGATTGATATTTGCACGAAACGTCAATCGTCGCGCGGATAAAATCCTTGTAATACGGCACGAGTGCGGGCGACTCGATGAGTTTTGCGTTGTTGGTAATGACTTGTTCTTCCCTCTCGCTGTCGCGAACGCTCAATCCGTTTTGCTTTTTGTAGAGCGCGATTTGCTCGCACGCTTGCATACGTTTTTCAAACAAGCGCGCCATCTGTTCGTCAACTTCGTTGATTATTTTTCTCGATTCCTTGATGTCTTGCATAATAACCTCTTTGAATCCATTATAATCAATTATGATTATAAATCCACAAATTTTTTGCAAAATTAAAAAAAATACACCTTTCCCCTTCCTCACGTGTTTTGTTCTTCCTCTACAAAAGTTTAATCGTGCGTCCCCTAAATAACACATCACCCCTTCCCTTCGGGCTTTCCCCTATTGCTCAAATTAACGCCAATTCTCTACAAGATTGAACATCGTTCGCAAGAGGGGAAGTCGGCACTCACATAGAAAAGTATCGTCCTCTTGTTATGCCACTCGTTCACGGGCGAAAAAATCTACACTCGCCCGTTCACTTGTACTGCCCGTCAAGTTCGGCGCTCATAGGCTCGCCGCCTTGCGGCTCGTGTTCCGTCTGCGAATATACACATACCGTTAATAAGTACGCTTCGAACAAGTGTTCGTTAGAAAGTCCGCTCTGCAAGTTCGCGGACGGCGGTTTTATTATCGTCCTTTGAACAGTTAAAACCGCGATATTGAGATGAAGAACAAGAAAGAGCCATTCTCGCAGACAGAAGCGTACTTGCCGTACGTGACTGTTTGAGGGAATGGCTCTGCCGCAGTTATTCGCTCAATAGCGCGGTTTTAACCAAGCACTTTAACGGCGTCCGTAATAGTCTTTTCCAACGCTTCCCTTCCGTACTTGTCCACTTCGGCTTTGTTTTTCTCGCCGTGTGTAAGACAGCCTGCGCCTCCGATGCAACCGCCGATGCAAGCCATACCTTCGATAAAGTTGGCGTCGGAAAGGTTTTTGCTTTTTTTGAGAAGGGCGATACGACATTCGTCGATACCGTCGCAAGAGCAAGGTTTGAGGTCGAAGTCGATGTTTTGCTCTTTGAGCGATTCTTTCAAAGAATCGCTGAGACCGCCGCATCTTGCGAAGATTCTTCCGAAGTAAGACGCATTGTCGAGAACTCCTTCTTCAAGAGTTGTGATGTCCATATCTCTGCTGTCGAACAGTGCTTGCAATTCCTCGAAAGTGAGGGCGGAATCGACGTACGGTTTGACTTTTTCGTCGAGAATTTCACCTTTTTTTGCGGTGCAAGGACCTATAAATACAACTTTTGCGCCGGGCGTGGTTTCCTTGATATACTTGGAAATCATAGCCATAGGCGAAAGGTTGTGCGAAATATGTTCGACCATATTCGGGAAGTTCTTTTTGATGTACGACACGAACGCAGGACAGCACGAACTTGTCAAGAAGCCTTTTTCGGCGAGTTCTCTTGCCTCGGAAAGCAAAACCATATCCGCGCCGAGTGCCGCTTCGACAACAGTGTGAAAACCGAGTTCTTTAATCCCCGTGATGACCTGACCGAGTTTTGCGTAGGTGAACTGACTGGAAATCGAGGGTGCGACAACGGCGTAAAGTTTGTACTTCGTGTTGTTTTCGCTCTTTTTCACAAGGTCGATTACGTCGAGAATGTACGACTTGTCGGAAATTGCGCCCCACGGACATTGATATACGCACGCGCCGCATTCGATGCACTTCGAGTTGTCGATTCTTGCCGCGCAGTCCTCGCCCATACTGATTGCCTTGACTTTGCAAGCCATCTCGCAAGGGCGTTTGTGGTTGGTGATTGCGCTGTACGGGCAAACCTTTGCGCATGCGCCGCATTCTTTGCATTTGGTTTTGTCGATATGCGCGACGTGTTGACTGTCAAATGTGAGCGCGCCGAATTTGCAAACGTCTTCGCAACGGTGAGCAAGACAGCCTCTGCACGCGGGTGTGACTTCGTAGCCGCCCATAGGGCATTCGTCGCAAGCGATGTCGATGACCTCGATTACGTTGGGATTGTCCTTGTTGCCGCCCATAGCGAGTTTGACTCTTTCGCCCAAAATCGCACGTTCCTTGTACACGCAGCAGCGCATTGTCGGAATTTTGCCGGGGACTATGCGCTTTGGAATGTCGATGGCGTTTTTGTCGAGCGTACCTGCCCACGCCTCTCTTGCGACTTCGCGCAGCACCTTGTATTTAAGATATTGAACTTTTGTATCGAATATTCTCATATTTACACCTTTTGCGATTGTTGCGTTGCGCCTGTTGCGCCGTTTTGCGATTGTTGCGTTGCGCCTGTTGCGCCGTTGCGAGTGGATTATACACCAAATCGCCCTTTACGCAATGAAATTTTGTCTCGTTTCTGTAAAAATATTTATATTTTTCGCTTATTTGCCGTTGGAGATCAGAAGTAGGACACTTTCACGCGCTTTCCCATCTTGACGAGGCAGTCTGAAAGTTCGGTCACCAGATTCATTTTTATGCTGAAATTTATGGGCAAATCGGGGTTTTGGTGAGCGGGGTTTATGGCTCTGCCGACGAAGAAATTGATGTCGGTGGCTTCCTCGAAAAGAAGCCTTGCCATAAGCGACGCGCCGTCGCGCTTGAAACTCCACTGCTCGTAACTTTCGTTGTCTTTGAGATAGTCTTTTGCGTAGGTTAGCACCTTGTTCATCGTGATGACGCCCTCGGTTACGAGGTCTACGCCCTCGATTTCGGATATGGGCGGAACGTCGCTCGCCTCGAAGTCGAGAGTCGTACGGACGGTCTTGCCGAGATACTTTGCCGCAATAGACGACGTGGTGCCGCCACAAACGATATGCTTGCCCTCTTTCGAGAAGAACAAGGACATCATTCTGTCGCAATCGTCGCGGTTGGACGGCGGGCCGAACAGTATGTTCATAGGCTCGCGTTTTCTTATTCTCACGACGCAAGCGGTTGCGTCGTCGCCGGGTTTTTCGCCGTAAAGTTTGTTGCACTCGTCAACGAGTATGGTTGACAGAGTTTTTGCCGTGTAGCCCACGAAACTTATGCTTTCCAAAAAGGATATGATGTCCTCTCTTTTCCAACCGAAGTTGTAGGAAAGTCCGAGTCCCGCGTGCGGACAGCCGTCGCTCATAAGCACGAATATGTCGTTTTCGCACAAGTCGAGCGTGGATTTGTATATCTTTTTTCCGCCGATAACCATTTCGGTTTTCGGGAAGTCGTAATTCTGACCGTCGCGCAAAAGTATGACGGCGGGATTGTCGTACTGTATGATTTCCGCAATTCGATTTTCGACGAGGTGCAGAATGGTGAACGTCGAGTACGCAACGCCTCTTACCGAGCATATGGGCAAAGTTGCGGCAATGGTTTCCACGCAGTCCTCGAGCGTAAGACCTTCCGCCATCATAGTGGAAATAATCTTGCTCGTGAGCGTCGAAAGTATGCTCGCCTTAACGCCGCTGCCCAGTCCGTCCGCAAGCACTACGACCGTCGAATCCTCGCTTTGATGAACGACGTCGACGTGGTCGCCGCACAACTGTTCGCCGACGTGATTTATGCTTTTGTAGCCGATGTCGGCGCAAAGGTCATTCATCTTTTATCGACTCCTTGAGTTTTGTAAGCGCGATTTTGGTTTCCGCCGCGGTTTCACCGAGCAGGGACGCGATTTCCTGAACGATGCGCATTTGCTTGTCTACGACTTTGTCTGCGGTTTCGATGGTTTGCTTCGATATATTTTCTTTCTTTTCTCTCTCTTTTTCCTCGTCGGTTATGTCGCGCATAATGCCGATATAGAGGTGATTGTCGGTGTCGTAAACGACGGTGAGTTCGACGTATCTTTTATATTCCGCAAGATAAACCCTGCGATTGTGCACGTTAAACCTCGTTTTCTGCACTTCGTAGAAAACTTTGGGGTCCATAATGCGCACGACGTGTTCGCCAAGAACGTCGCTTGCCGAGCGGATGTGCATAATGTCCATAGCCGCTTCGTTTATCTGTTGCACTTCAAACGTGTCGTTGAGAACGATTATGCCGTTTGGCGTGTTGTTGACGATTCTGTCCGAGAAGCCTTCCGCTTTCTTTTGCAGATACGGCAAACACATAGACGCTTCCGCCTTGCCCTGACAAATCGCAATCGCTTTCTCTCTGCAAGTGTTGTATCCGCAACTTCCGCAGTTGAGTTCGTCGCGCTTGCTCATCTTGCCCATTTGGCGCAAGGCGGCGTTGATTTCGGTTTCGCTCGGCATCTTGTTGTTGCGCTCGATAGGCGAAAAATGCTTTCTCAAATCGTGGCTGTCGGGTTGCTCGACGACAAAGTCTTTCTTTCCCGCATACTCTGCGACCGCAAGATACTCTCTGACGGGCGAGGGGTGATATTTTTCCATAACCGGACCGCCCACGCAACTGCCCACGCACGAGGACATCTCTATAAACGCATGATCGATATTGCCGTTTTCGATGTCTTTGAGCGCGGAAATGCAGTTTTCGATTCCGTCGATTGCCATATACTGATAACCGGGGGCGTCGAGGTTCATGGTTTTGAGAATACCGCCCGTCGTCGGGAAGAATCTCGCTCTGCTTTCCTCTTGCGAATCAGTTTCCTTTTCGAGAGTTATTCCCTCTTGGTTGAGCCATTCGGTGAGTTCCTCGTAAGTGAGAACGGCGTCCACTATACCCTCGTAATGTTGCGCCTCGTCCTTTTTTGCCACGCAAGGTCCGATAAACACGGTTTTGGCGTTCGGGTGACGTTTTTTCAAGTCCGAGCAATGCGCCTGCATAGGCGAAAGCACGTCGGCAAGATAAGGCAATTCTTTGGGGAAATACTTTTGTATGAGCAGGTTTACCGTGTGGCAACACGACGATATGACTATATCTCTCTTTTCCTCTCTCAAAAGTCTGTCGTACTCGTTTTTGACGACGGTTGCGCCCAGAGCCGTTTCCTCAACGTCGGCAAATCCCAACTTTTTGAGGGATTTGCGCATAGAGTTTATGCCCACGCCTTCGTAGTTTGCGATAAAGGACGGCGCGAGGCTGACGTAAACGGGATAGGACTGCAAAAGCACTTTGACTTTTTCGGTTTCGTTGACGATTTCCTTTGCGTTTTGCGGACATACGACGAAACAATGTCCGCACAAAATGCACTCGTCGCCGATAATGTGCGCTTGATTGCCCGAAAAGCGTATCGCTTTGACGGGGCAATGACGTATGCACTTATAGCAGTTTTTGCAGTTCGATTTTTTGAGAGTTAAACAATCCATATTTCCTCTTTATTTCGTTTGCCGCTCGACTTATTGTTCTTTTGTGAGAGGCAAAATTTTGGTTTGGAAAAATTCTTTGAAGTTATCTCTTGTTATGCCGGGGTAAACGTCGTCGTTTACTGCGACGGTTACGCCCACTCTGTTGCACGTTCCAAAACAAAAACTTCCCGAAAGCACTATTTCGCCTTCGAGATGTCTTTGTTCGATTTCGCTGCGAAGAAGATCGACTATCTCCTGCGAACCTTTGAGATGACAGGAACTGCCAACGCAAATCCGAATTATTATCATATTATTTAACCTTTGCGAGTATTTCCTTTGCAAAGAAGTCGTCGGTGGATTCGGGCGTGAGCGAGAAGAACGCGTCGTCAACCGTTACGCATACGCCCTGTTGGCATTTTCCCATACAGAACGTACCGCCGAGTTCCACTTTGTCTTTGAGATTGTTTTTTGCGATGAGATATTGCAGTTGTTCCACAACTTGTCTCGATCCTTTGATGTGGCAGGAACTGCCGATACAAACCGTTACTTTCATATTTTTCCCTCTCTTTATTGAAATTCCGCAACGTCTATCCAAGACATAAGGAATTCTCTTTCTTTTTCGTGTCCTTTGACCGATTGCGAAGCGGCGACGATAGGCATCCATTTTTGGACGTATCTCTTGTCCGTGCCGCTCTTTTGGCAGAACAGATTGAGATATTTTTCCGCGCCCTCGATGTCGCCTGCGAGCCAGAACAACATATACGTTCTTGCAACGTCCGCAGAAGCGTTGCCCTGCGTTGCGTGCGACCAGTCGATGAAGTACGCCGTGCCGTCGTCTTTTATTATGATGTTGGACGGATTGAAGTCGCCGTGGCAGAGTTTGTCGTGCTTGGGCATACCTTCGAGCCTTGTGTGCAACTCATATTTTATACTATCGTCAAGATTAGTCAAGTCGATTTTTCTGTTCATCTTGTCGCGAAGTTTGGTGAGCAAGGGGCATTTTTTGGATTGAACCTCGATTTGCAAGTCGACGAACTTTTCAAGATACTCGTCTTTCTTGTCGGGATTCTCTTCCATAAGTCTTGCAAGGGTCTTGCCTTGAATGTACTCGGAAACGATTGCCCATTTGCCGTCGATTTTCGCGACTTCGATGATTTTGGGGACGTTGAGACCCGTTTCCTCGACTCTCGCTTGGTTGAGAGCCTCGTTGAGCACGTCCACTTTCGAGAAATCGTCGTCGAAAACTTTGACGCAGTATTCCCCGTCGCGGTAAACGGTTTTGTTTGTTCTTACGGCAATAATTCTGTCAAGATTCATATTTTCCTCCTCTTAAACCACGGTGTGTTTGCCATAGTATGCGTTGAGATACATTTGTTTGATCTCGCTCATAAGCGGGTATCTGGGGTTTGCGCCCGTGCATTGATCGTCGAAGGCTTGTTCGACCATATCGTCGAGGCGGTCGAGGAAGTCTTTTTCGTCGGGGACGTAATCCTTGATGGTCGGCTTGATGCCCACTCTCGCTTTGAGTTCGTCGATAGCCTTGATGAGATTGTTGAGTTTTTCCTTGTCGTTTTTGCCCTTGATTCCGAGATAATCGGCAACTTCGGCGTATCTTTCGAGAGTGTGCGGATATGCGTATTGCGGGAACGTACCCATCTTGGTCGGGGTTTCGCTTGCGTTGAAGAGAAGCACCTCGTCAATCATAAGCGCGTTGGCAACGCCGTGCGGCAAATGATGGAATGCGCCGAGTTTGTGCGCCATAGAGTGGCATACGCCGAGGAATGCGTTTGCGAACGCCATACCTGCCATAGTCGCCGCGTTTGCCATTTTCTCTCTTGCGACGGGGTCGTTTTGACCGTTGTCGTAGGCTCTGGGCAAATACTCGAATATGATTTTGAGCGAGCGAAGCGCAAGCGAATCGGTGTAATCGGTCGCAAGCATTGCCGCATATGCTTCGAGCGCATGCGTCACTGCGTCGATACCGCTCGCGGCGGTGAGTCCCTTTGGCGCGCTCATATGGAAGTCTGCGTCGATAATTGCCATATTCGGCAAGAGTTCGTAGTCGGCAAGAGGATACTTGACGCCCGTCTTTTCGTCGGTGATAACCGCAAACGGCGTGACTTCAGAACCCGTACCGGCAGAGGTCGGGATTGCGATGAAGTATGCCTTTTCGCCCATCTTGGGGAAGGTGTACACTCTCTTTCTGATGTCCATAAAGCGCATCGCCATATCCATAAAGTCGACTTCGGGGTGCTCGTACATAACCCACATAATCTTGCCCGCGTCCATTGCACTGCCGCCGCCGAGTGCGATGATGCAATCGGGTTTGAACGCCGCCATTTGCGCCGCGCCTTCTTTTGCGCAAGCGAGGGTCGGGTCGGGCGCGACGTCGAAGAACGTCGTGTGTTGGATTCCCATTTCGTCGAGTTTGTCGGTGATGGGCTTGGTGTAGCCGTTGTTATACAAGAAACTGTCCGTTACGATAAACGCCTTCTTTTTGCCCATAACGTGTTTGAGTTCGTCAAGAGCAACGGGCAGGCAGCCCTTCTTCATATATACCTTTTGAGGCGCTCTGAACCAAAGCATATTTTCTCTCCTTTGCGCAACCGTTTTGATGTTGATGAGGTGTTTGACACCCACGTTTTCGGAAACCGAGTTTCCGCCCCAACTTCCGCAACCGAGCGTGAGGGACGGTCTGAGTTTGAAGTTGTACAAGTCGCCGATACCGCCTTGCGAGGACGGTGTGTTGACCAAAATACGGCAAGTCTTCATTCTGGACGCAAATTCGTCGAGTTTCGCTCTTTGCGTAACCGCGTCGAGATAAATGGAAGAAGTGTGTCCGTATCCGCCGTCGGCGACGAGACGTTCTGCTTTGTCGAATGCTTCGTTTATGTCTTTTGCTCTGTACATCGCAAGCACGGGCGAGAGTTTTTCGTGTGCGAATTCTTCGCTCAATTCAACGCTTTCCACTTCGCCGATAAGGATTTTCGTGGAAGCGGGTACGTCGAATCCCGCAAGTTTTGCGATTGTGACGGGCTTTTGGCCTACGATTTTTGCGTTGAGTGCGCCGTTGATGAGAATGGTTTTTCTCACTCTTTCGGTTTGCTCGTCGTCGAGGAAGTAGCAGCCTCTGTTTTTAAACTCTTTTCTTGCTTGATCGTATACTTTGTCAAGGACGATGACGGATTGTTCGCTCGCGCAAATCATACCGTTGTCAAACGTCTTGGAATGGATGATAGAGTTTACCGCAAGCGTTACGTCGGCGGTATCGTCGATGATTGCAGGGGTGTTGCCTGCGCCCACGCCGATTGCCGGCTTGCCGCTCGAATACGCCGCCTTGACCATACCGGGGCCGCCCGTTGCAAGAATAACGTC